>JACLAB010002682.1_pt1 | contig 69590 bp, 44 predicted proteins | sample 8027921 | NCBI WGS metagenome assembly JACLAB01 (sample SAMN15725117, study PRJNA655200) | protist metagenome | isolation source: fluorescence activated cell sorting (FACS) single amplified genomes of... | place: USA: West Boothbay Harbor, Gulf of Maine | collected 2000-07-19 | reverse complement strand
ACAAGTTCCGCGCCGCGTCGGTGTTTGGTGGCGCGGTGTTCTCGGCGACCGCAACGGCGCTCGGCTGGCGGAACTCGAGGAGTGCGCGTCGCAAGACGCGGCGTTGAAGCGCGACCTCGACGAGCTCTTCGCGCGTACGCTCCCTCATCAGGTCGAGACGCTTTCGCGCAGAGTGATTATTCTGCACCGGCACGTCGAGTCGGCGTGCGGTGGGTACGTGCCGCGGCGACCCGACGCGGCAGAGCTCGCCGGGTGGAGCGCAGAGGGAGCTCCGCCAGAGAAAGTGCAAGTGGCCAATTGGTACCGTGACTTCGTCCGGCGCAAGATCGGCGATCGCCTCCGCGACGCCGTCACGGAGCCGGCGGTTCTGGCCGCGCTCAACTATCTCGAGCAGCAGCCGCCGCGACCTGAGCGTCACCGTCGCGCGCGCCTCGCGTAGCAGCTTGCCCCGAGTAAAATACATACACAGAAGACATACATACGTGTTCGTCGTGCCGCTCCGCCAGACGCTCGGCCTCCGCCGTCAGTTGTTTCCGTCGCCGCGATGTCCGGTTGTTGCGTAGTCGCACTCGAGGTGGACGCTCGCGAGTGTCTCTTCGGCGGGTCCCGCCCGCGTTGTCTTTCGCCTCCTTTCCAGGCGAAAGACTGTTTTCGAAAAAGTTGAAAGTTGAAATTGACTGTTTGCGAAAAAGTTGAAAGTTGAAATTGACAAAAAAGACTGTTTTCCGAGCGTCAGCTCCTATACCGTCGCACCGTACGACGGTAGCACGGACGTACTTTTGATTGACGCCCGCTCGTCGCGCACCGCATCTTGAGGCGTCGAAACCGCCGAGAGTCGCCGCGCGATGGCGAAGAGAGCGCATGCAGAGAGCGCGCCCGCCAAAAACGTCGTCGCAAATAGCGCCACCGACGTCGGCTCAAACGACGTTGATCGTTCCTCGGCCGCGAAGCTGGCGTCTGTCGGCGCGTCTGCGACGCCGAGAGTGCTCAGCGCCGCGCGCTTCGCGCCGATCACTTTTGGGCACTCGCGAGCGGCGCTCGTCGTGCCAAACGAAAACGTGTAAGTGTCAGCCTCGTTGCCCGCGATGTCGGTGACACCAGTCAAAACGCCTTCGTACACGCCGGCAAGCGTCGACGGATATTTCATGATCCACGAGCCTTGCGAACCGGCGTTTCTACAAGAGATCACAAAGTCGCTCGCGCGCGTGTCGACCGCGTCGTCCGCAGACTCGCAAGAATCGGTCCGGGTCTTTCGAAGCGACAGTTTCGCGTTTGAGCAGTCGATGTCTTCAAAGAACTGAACCCATAAAACGCGTTCGCCCATGGTGTCGAAAGAAAACCCCTTCTCGACCGGCGGCGTACGATCAACGCGCAGTTGCAGCATCTTTTCGTCGACGCGCTCGCGCACGTCGGGCGACGCGAATACATCGCTGCCGGTGCAAAACGTTTTGACTCGCACGTCGTAGTCACCCTCTGGCAAGCTTTTGACGCTCCAACCGAACTCGCAGCCTCCGTCGCGTGAATAGTCGCACAAAAGGTTCTTCTTTGCAGACGAAGTTGTATCCGTCGCCGTGATCCATTCGCCGCCTTGCTTCGAGCGATACTGCACGTAGACCTTACTCAGCCGTGCGTTCGAAGACTCCCTCGGCGTCGCGGATGACGGCCACAAGTTTTCGCGGTCGGGGTTATAGACGGACAATGCGAGCGTTTGCGCAGACTGCAACACCGTCGTGAACTCGTAGGCATCCACTGTGGCTTGATTGAAACTCGCGATCGGACAGTTGCTCGACCATGACATCTCCCCCATCCAAATTTGATGTCCGATGGGAGTCCCTGCGTGCCTCCAATTATCCCAAAACGTGAATTCGCACACGCTCAGCACGCGAAGTACCAGATACTTCATCGAACGCGCGCGCGCGACTTGAGGAGTGACAGCCAAAGTAAACTGCGTCACGGCCTCGCGCTTCTGCACATTCAAACCGTCGCCGCCGATAAACTTGAAAGGAAAGACGTCGCCGTTGGGAATGATTTTTTCGCCGCCGATGGTAAAGGCTGCGTCGTCCATTTCAAATCCCGTGTTCGGGGCGCTCTTGGACGATTCCACGACGCGAGCTGCGACGTCGATGGCAGAAGCTCCAGCGTTTGCAGACGCGAGCGCGTCGGCGACCATCTTCTTCACGACGTCGGAATCCTTTGCGATCGACGACGACGCGGCGGCGCTCACTGCGTCGGACACCTCTTGTCCAGTGGCGCGCAAATCGTCGAGCACTGCGTACGCGGCCGAGATGACGTCGCTCACCGACTGAGTGAGCCCATCGATCAACTGCAGACCAAGCGTCGTGGCCTCGCGATACGGACTGTCGTTGTGTAGAAGAACGTGCAATACGGCGCGGTCACCTGGATTGAGGCGCTCGTTCGCCGTCGTGGCGAGCTCGAGAGTGTATCCCGCTTCTCTAAAGACGGTTTGCGCTTCACCGGGACAGAGACTACGACCTCCCAAAGTCATGAAAACTGGAGTACCAAAACGCGTATCGCTCGCCACCTGGACGACGAATTTGTCCCCGAGCTCGGGGTCCCCGAGCGTGTACAACGTACTCAACGATCCGTGCTTGTTCCACGCGAAGGAGCGATCTATCCCTATCTCTTTTGCAAACGTGCTCTTCGCCGCGGTGTCGAGACCGCCAAGCGCCATACCTACGGAGACGACTAACCCGATTATGCCACCGAGCCCAAGATCGTACTTGTTCGACCACTCCCCGCTCAGGCTCATACCGATGGCGTAGTGGTTGTCCGATGTTTTCTCGCTCGTCGCGTAAGCGTAATCCATAGAGTGACCACCGCCCGTAAACGTCAATAGGAGCGTTTCTTCTGTCGATTCCTTGGGATCAGCGCCTCGTAGGCGCATCCCCGCCCTTGCCTGCCCGCCCGTAAACGACGCGACGAGACGATCAGAGGCGGCGCCGTCGCTGAAGGAAATCCGCATGTCTTCGCCAAGCGCGTTCGTGTCTAGCCAGGAAATTTCGCCGTCGCCGTCGACGTCGGAGAGCATCGACTCGGCGGAATTCTCAAACTCTCCTTCACCGCATTCGTAGCCCGCGCAACTTTGAAAGTTTTTAACCAAGTCAAACGTCGACTGCGCCAGCATGCCACTACCGTACGCCGCGGCGTTGCCCGTCGAGCTCTTATCGAAATCGTAAAACGTGTCCGCGTGCGTGGGCGTGAATTGCTTGTAATGTTGGCGAGGGAAGGAAACGTAGTGATACCCGCTGTCAGACGCGGCGTACGCCGCCGCCGCCGCGCCGGCGACGACACCAGCGATGAGCATTTTACCGGCGACAGTGTTCTTAGCCTTTGCGAGCTTTTTGGCTGCTTCTCTGGCTGTCTTTGCGACCGATGATCCTCCTCTCGCGACGCTTCTCCAAGCCTTCGCTGATGCACTATTGTCGGCAAGGGCGTCCAAGCTCTCTTTCAGCTTCTTGGCCGCCTTCTTATTTTTATACATGCTCGACTTGACGAATTTTCCGTCGTGCGTTATTTCGTATTTCCCGGTCGATAAGCCGTCGAGGTGTTTCTTATTTTGCCAAAATTCTTCGTTAATGCTTTTAGCAGTATTCGCCGCGTAATTCTTGCGCTTCGCGCCTCCCATCATCGACTTGGTTTTCGCAAGAAGGGATTCGGCGGCGCCGACCGCATAATCGACAACGTCGCTGCGTGCGTCGCCGTCATCCGGTGGGTCTTCGCCGGTGATCTGCCACGACCATTCGTCTCTGAACTCTTCGCGTCCAGTTGCTTCTCCCTCGCCGCCGTCATCTTGATCTGGCTCCCAGTACCTTCTATCGAGATCCCAAATCGCGGCGTCGTCACCGAAAAGAGAAAAGACGCGCGCGTCGCCAGCCATGGGCGGCGGGCCTAGCCCGTTGTACGGCATCATCCAAAACGTCGCGTCCCAGGTGTTGGCCAGTTCGTCCATCACATCATCCATAGGTCGAGAAAACTCTGCTTTGAACATTTCGGCGCCGGCAGCAAAGTTATTGCCAAACGGAGTGCGCTCGTCATCCGTCATCGGCGCAGAAATACGTTCGATTTGCGAATAATCTTTCGATTTTCCGCCGCCGCCTCCCTGGGTCATGTACACCGACGGGGACGACCACGCGAGCGTACGTCGCCACGTGTCTATGCTACGCACCAAATAATTTGTCCACGCCGCTCTGACGTCCGCATTCGAGCAGAGAGATATGGATTCATTCCCAGTCGCGACGGCGTCGTCGTCGCCGCATGGATAGTACATGCCAGACTCATCTTTATTGGAGGCGCTTCTCGTGGTCGTGAGCAAGAATTTGAGATTTGGTAATATTTGCGTCTCAATCGACACGACGCCAAAGACGTAAGACGTCGGTTTTCGCGGGAGCCACGTGATCGCTTGAGAAATGAACAAGCAGGGCGTGTTTTGCGTCCGCAAGTCGTCCACGACGTCGAGAACGTCGGATAGCTTGTAAACGAGCTCGATGCCGCCGCCGAGGATGGCGTCACCCGATCTCCCAGGATTTGCTGCGTCTTGAGATGAACGAATGACGCGATCCGTCTGCGCCGAAAGACTCCACCCCGTTTGATTCGAGCTCTTCATTTCGATCTTTGGCCCTTTTTCTTCACTTTCGAGGGCGAGCTTCATTTCAAGCCAATTTATCGGAAAGTTCACGCCAGCTTCGACGATCCAGCCACCAGAAAACCCGGGGTCGGTTTCGACGCCGGTCCCTTTTTCCTGCTTGCGCTCTCTGTCTTTATTCGACGACGCCGAGCGAGTGCCCGATATGTCGAACTCCATGCCGATTGTCGAGCCAACGGCGAGTTCGGCGTACGAGTCGCCGCCGGGCGGATCGTGCACGACGGTGTACACCAATCCTTCAATCGGCACTGTTGCCCAAAACGTGTCGTCGCCTTCTCCGCCGCCGTCACGAGGCTTGGAACCGAGAGGTATGAGGTTCCGCGTGACGGACGTCTTCACGATGGACGCATCGTCGGATCGCGTGACGGTGACGTCGAGGAATCGTCGCCGATTTCCAGCGAGATTAGGCTGACCCTTTTCGACTCCTTTATACTGTACCGAGGAACCATCCAATCGTGGCCAACTGATCAATCCGACATCACCTTCGCTCTCGGCGACGGGCTGAAAATCGCACTCCGCGTCGCCGCCTCGATTCGGATGGCACGGGTTGTTCGCTTCGTCGGTGACAGTCTGACGGAAGGAGAGCACGGTGCTGCCCGTTTTCGTCGCTTCACTCGGAAACTTGGCACACTTATTCAACCGTTTTTCGCCGTTTAACTCGCCGAGGTGAATTTCAAACGCCCTGGCTCTGAAGTTTACCACGTCTGGGATGCTCGAGCCAAAGTACTCCGACGAACCGAGAAAGTGTCTCCGAGTCAACCCACCCTTCGGTTCTCGCGGGTCGTAGCACGTTTCTTCATCGTCGTCAATCTTTGGTATATCCAAGACTTCTACGCAAATGTAGCCGTGATATTTGTATCTGATTTGCACGAAGTCGTGTTCGGCGAGCATAGGTACCGACCGAACGAGCGTGTCGCGGGCTCGGAAATATTTGAGCATGTCGCCGTCGTCGTCGCCGCCGGCGCACCCATCGCTCCAGGATTCAGCTTGCTTCAACTCGAGAAACCCGGCGTTGCTTGGCGCCGCATGAAGGGTTACGGTGTAATCCATCGCTGCGTACGGCCACTCCGCCGACTTTGCGTTTGGATGAGTTTCTGGACTGGTGGCGAATTTCCAGTCGGCGATTTCGGCGCTCGTTCGATACGCAGATGGGTGGCAGCCATTGGCGGGGGTGATCTTGAACGTCGCCCCCGCGTAGCGCGCGTCGCATTCCCCTTCGTAGAGTCCGAGATCGATGTTCCGAATGGTCGAATCGACAAAGTATAGCGTGTTCCCATCGCCAGCGTTCGTCAAGGTCACGTCGACGGAGTCTGTTTGCGAACACGCCGACAGCCTATCGACGGCGTCCTGAACGCTCGTTCCCGCATAACACAGGGTATGGCCTTTTAACTTCGCGAGAAATTTAAAAGTCTTCCCGCGAGTTACGGCGATTTCAAACTGGCCCTGCGCGTCAGTTTCGTACTCTTCTGGCTCTCCGTCGGACTCGAGTACTTCAATCGTGGCGCCCGAGACGCCGCACTCGGTCGAGCCCTCGACGAGGTGTTTTGGAAACAAGACGGCTCCCTTGACGATGGCTGTGGTGTCGTCGGTGAAGTCCTTCTCTTCTACTCGTTTGTGTTGCGCATTCAGCACCGTGGCCTTCGTGAACACTTGGTCCGAAAAGATTTTTTCCCCAGCGTCCGTTTCCGTAGAATCCGTCTTTTTCGGCGCCCTCACCGGCGGTTTATCGAATGAATGCACAATATCTGGCATCTGTTCCTGAGTCGTCACGCGCAGTCGGAAGCCATCGCGCGTGACAATATTGAAGACATCTTCCGCCCGTTCGGCGGCGACTGCGTACCTCGTAATCGACTCCGAATCGAGCATTATTTTATTCGTTCCGGGCGCAAACGCGACGACCGGAAGCGCGGCGGCCGACTCTTTGTCGCCGACGTGAATCACGTCGCGCGTCGCGTTGCTGAGCGCGACACAATCGTACGCGGCCGACGCGTCTTCCGAGCCGAATATTGCATCGTAGATTGATTCCCAGTCTTGCCGAGACTTCGGCCTCTCCACCTTCGCTTGGCGCAGGAATACCACGCGCTCGCACGCTCGCGCGCTCGTCACCTCGCGACCTGGGCCCGCCGTAGAGTTGTTACTCGGATCGTCGGCGCTTTGGTGCATTTGTATCCCAAAAGCGTACTTGACGTCACGCGATGGATACACGAGCGAAGGTTCGACGTACAGTTGTCTCGTTTCAAACTTGTTGAGCACCGCGAAGATTTCCGCGGCGCTGAGAACACCGTCGCCGTCTGTGTCGATCAAGCTCCACGGCGCATCGGGAACGACGACGTGCCCGACGTCGCCGAACCCCAATCGTTTTTCGACAAAGGTGGAGAACTCATGGCGCGTCAAGTCACGGGAAACGTCTCGATCTGCATCTCGTGTGAGGTGTAACGCTTCGTGGTTGATCCAGCGAAGCTTGGTCAAGCGTCCACCCACGCACGAACCGCCAGAAGAGGCTGCGCGCCAGGACATTGCTCGCGCACGCAGTGGAAACTGCATCGGTGCGCTCAAAACGGTCGACCGGAGCAGGCGATCGTTCACAAAATAGTCCACTCTGGTGTTGTCGTCGTTAACGATGATTTTCACCACGCCCTTGGCGTGCTTTTCATCATCTTCTAGGGTGAAATTCCCTCTGTGAACGTTGTTTTCGTAAATGTCTAAGCCGCTGGATGAGAGCTTGACGAGAAACTCTACAGATTCAAACGCAATCCTCTCGTCCTCGCCGCCGCCCAGAAGGCGGCGCCGTGAAGTCGAAGTGGCGTTTGCAGTCGTTTCGTAATCCAAACCGAAAGCGACGAGTTCGTTAGAGGTGGTTGCGCCACTGATACCTCGCCTGCCGTCTTTTGCGCTCTCGATGGCGTCCACGCTCGTCGCATGATGCTCTCGCCAGCTACCGAATGCGCTACCGAATGCGGGACCACCGCACATCGCCTCGAATTCGCCCGCGCGCGGGCTCGTGGCGCCAGTCATCGAGCCGAACGTGACGTGCTCACCATACTCGTACTTTGGACCGGCGTTATCCACGACCCAGCCGAGCTTTTGGAAGTGACCGAAGGAATTGAATAATGCCCGCGCTCGCAGCGGAAAACGCATCGGCGCGCTCGGAACGGTCGACCAGAGTAAGCGATCGTTCACGAAGTAATTTACCCCCGTGCTGTTCTTGTTCAAAACGACTTTCACTACGCCTGCTGCGCCCCGTTCGGATTCGTTCAGGGTGAATGTGCGTTTAAGATTATTGTTTTCATAAATGTGCACCTTGTCGCTTCCGTACCTCACTGCAGCAAACTCTACGTCGACAAGCGGATGGCCACTGGAGCCTTGAGCCCTGTCGTAAGCCAACCCAATGGCGCAGTAATGTGTGGTTTTGGAGGCGCCCATGATACCGCGCGTGCTGTCAAACGCATTCACGATGGTGCCCACGCTCGTCGCGCTTTGCTTCCATGAACCGGTGGAACCGGTCACCCATAGCTCGTTCGGGGACGGGCTCGCGACGCCACTCATCGAGGTCCACTCCACGTTCATGGTTCGTATAACATTCGGTAGCGGTTTTTGCGCTGCTTGCTCTCGAAGAGTCAGCAACACGTCTTTGGGTTCACTTCTCGGCACTGGAACATCAGCTTGATCGCGCGCAGACTTCATCGACTCGATGAGTGTCACCGTCGTAATCGAAAACACTTCCTCTTTATAAGCGCCGACGTGCAACTGCGCTTTACTAGGCATCGTGCCCGAGGAGTCTTTGATGTCGATGTGGTACTCGCCGTCTTTGTCGCTGACAGCCGAGAAGGCGCAGCGAGTGTGATTACCGAGGACCTGGATCTCGGTGATACTCGTCGGCGACGACGCCCTGACGGTGACGTGTTGTCCGTGGAGTGATTTGAGCGAAGCGCCAACGCAACGGAAACTCGAGCAACCGTTCGTGTGCTCGGAGAACACGCAGGCGTGCCCGTCGCTGACGCCTGGGATGTCGGGGTCTGCGTCCGAGACGTAAGGCACGACGGCCGGGAGCGAAGAGGATTCCGCTGAAACGCACACCTTGATTGAACCAATCGAGTGCCAAGCGCCGAGATCGACGCGAACGTGCTCGCCGTGGGCAACCGACAACGCAGACTCATCCACGGCGCCATCCGTCACGACGTAGGCGTTAGACGTTAGATTCTTCACCGAGTGCGTCGCGCGCTTGTACTTTGCCAGATTGTGGTCGTAGATTATCGCGGCTCTCGCGGTTTCGTCGAACGAGTCGGCATTTCGACCGTGTCTAATGTACTTGTCAAACTCTGCGCAAATGCGTACGTGAGGAACGGGCGCGACTGATTCACCCGCCAAGACGCGCCCTTCGACCTCACCTATCCACGGCGTGGTGAAACTGTAGCTCGGAGAGACGATGTACGATAATCCAGTCTCTTCATTCAGCGAGCCGCTCTTCGTTGTGACGCGATACATCCATCGCGAATTCGGTTTCACGGAAGCCTCTCGATCGATGTAGGTGATCGACGCAAACATCGCGGCGCAACCTTTGAGATCGCCCTCAACCAAAACGACGGTTTCAAACTTTCCACCGTTGCCGTACTCCTGACGCTCAATCTCGAACGAAGTCTCAGCCCACGACGTGTCGCGAAACGCGAAAATGACGCCCGCCATATCCATGGAAGGTCTGAGATCGATCACGGATCCGTCGTAGTACATCATACCGGCGCATTCGTAGCTTCCGGCGACGCCTTTTTTATGGGCGAAAACGCACACGACGCGACGATTCACCGGCGTCGCCATGGCGCGGTTCGCGCAGTAGCCGTAGCGCCCGCAGCTGCGCGCGCTAAGAAAAGTCGACGGGTTCAAGTCTCCCGTGTACAGTCGCACGTCGTCAACCTCAAAGGTGCTTGCTTGCTTTGTGTCGAATAGTACGATGTTGGGCGTAAACGCCAGCTTGTCTTTCGGCCACGTTTTGAGTTGAGTCGTGTGTTTCGCGTCGCTGCCGGCTGGGTAGCTAAACACGCGAAGACCGCCCTTATTGGAGTAGGTGAAACCGACGAGGTACCAATCATTCCACGTTCTCATCGTGTACTCAACATTAACCGTCGCAATCGTGCTTTTGACGCCTCCACTCTTCTTCACGGTGTACTCTACGACGAGTTGAACTTTTTTGTTCGTCACGGCTCCTATCGTCTTACCGAACATCCTCAACTCGTGCTCGTCAACTTCTTCGGTCGCTTGGGAACCGGAACCGCTTTTGTCCTGGACTCCATTCCTTTGCGCTCGAGCTTCAAGTACCGCGTCGATATCGCTCTTGAGTGAGATAATCGTGTTTTCACTCACGTAATCATTATTGCTGAAATCATTCTTGTTTGCCACTCTAAACCACGTTGAAAACGCAAAGCCGCCGTGTTCGAGTGCTTCGCCCGCGTACTTGTAGCCGCCAGGTTTGCTGTACATGCAATAGCCACCGTGCAAGCCGTAACAAATCGGAAACCAGCTACTTTGCATCATTGCGCCATCGTGAGATTTCAACGTCGGTTGCGCCGACGCGTCGTCTTCGCTGAGCTTGACGTTGGACGGGATCGTCGATCCGTCGTGTCGGACGCCGTCAAACGTAAACTGCGCGGCGATGAACGATTGCACGTCATCGATTCCACCGGATACCGGTCGCTCGTCGACGATTTTAGTCAAAGCATACTTTCCGGTGGTGTCGTATCTCGTATATCGGCTCGCGTCGGTCGGCGCCGCGGTCGAAGGTTCGTGCGCCTCGAACAGCACGCCGTCGACGTAAACGCACACGTTTTCACCTTGATTTCGTCCTGGCACTTTAGTCGCATCAAACGACCATTGAGCGGACGCTGACATGGCGCTCGCTTGACACTCGATCGTCGTCGTCTCTCGTCCAGATTCACTCGTCGGGTAGACGACGGCGTCAAACGTCGCGTCGGCGTCATCCGTTACGCTCGGGCAATGCATAGGCCGGACTCGTGATTTGACGACTTGACCAAGCGTCAAGCGCACGGATTCCATCGAGTTCCATAGTTTTAATATGTACGCATCGGTGCTTCGATCTTTCGCGGCTTTCGCCAGCTCGTCGAACGAAAGCTCGCCATCCGTAGGCGACACGTCGAAGCGACGAAAGATGTTTTCCTTTGTATCGGCGATGGCGGCGCACGGCGCTTGAACAAACTCATCCGAGCCGAGCAGGAACAGTTTCACGAGCTCAGAGTTGGCGCCTTCGCTGCCTCCCGCGCCCGCGGGCATCACCGCGTTGCAACCGGCGACGATTTCAAACGTGACAGCACCCACCGCCCTGGCGCTCACATCTTCTTCACCGTACGTGTCGTACTTGTAATCACCCCGCTTGGACACCGCGTGACAGTCGTACGTAATCTTATAGTCTCCAGGCACGAGAGATCCGTCCACCGTCGTCAGCGATAGGTCGCCTTTAAAGTCGTCCCAATTCAAACACGGCAGATGAGCGCCGTATGAGGAACACGCGTGGCCAACTTTTTTAACGCGAACCTCGCACGTTATTCGGTCTCTCGTCGCCGCCAAGCTCGTCAGACAATTCTCGTTCGGGCAAAGTTTGGCGTGCATGACTTGGACCTTGAAGTCAAAAGTGTTGGACGAAATAACCCTTTGAGAGTTACCGAACGTCACCGTCGGTGCGTCGCACTTCACCTCGCAATCCTTCGTCTGCGACCAAGTCGAGCACTGGTTAGCTCCGTCCCCCCAAGAAGCCCTAGTGATGATGAACTTGTTCGTGATCGTCCCTCGTCCACAAACATCGTGCCCAGTGCAGTAACTGTTGTCGTAGTTGCTGTTGTACCCTCCGCAATTGACGCACTCGCCCTCCGACGGACACTCGTAGTCGTATCCGGTCCAATAATAGTTATACACGATGGGATAGCAAAAACATCCCCAATTCCAGTCATCCGTGGTATAGTACGTATAGACGCGATACCTCGGCCGCGCCCGAAATGTCCCGTCTTTGTCATAGAACGGGCGATAACATTGTTCCTGCTTCGGACATGCCTCGAGGCTGTCGTACAGACCCGCCCTCCAGCCGTAAGTGGTCGTGTACCCGTATCCCAATTTCGCGACTGCGTCGCCTTCGTCCGTCGCGGCGTCGGCGGCCAGCGCGGAGGTGGCGTTTTTGGCACCGAGCGCGACGGTGGCCGCGCTCGCGAGCGCGAGCGCGGCCACCGCGCTCAATCGTCCCGCGTCGACGCGTCTCGCGCGCGTCTCGCGCGCGCGTCGCGACGGCGCTCGTCGTTCGACGTCCACGAAGTACGTCATCGATTTCGCCCGTCCGCGCGCGACGCGTCGAACGCGTCGATCGCGCGTCTTCGTCGATCGTTCGCGCGCGCGACGCGAAGGAACGACGCGAAGGAACGACGCGCGAGAACTGCGTCCGTGCCCTTCGAGCTCGCCCGCGACGCCGACGGTATCGGCGCGCGCGAGTGACCATCCGAGCGTCGCGCCACGCGTTTTGTAAACGCGTCACTAAACGCGTGCGGGCCAAGGTGTCGCGTTTAGTGTTACGTTTAGTGTTACGGACGACCGGACGCCATGGTACCATATCGATATCAGCTGTTCAGGCGAGGTTTTGTATGACAAAAGAGTGACGATCGGACCGACGGGCGATCCTTATTAAATATGGGAGTTCACAGTATTTACAGCGCGTGCGTAAACCCTCGCGCGCGGCGCGCGTTTCCGGGCGGGTCGTTTGAATGCGCGTCAGCGCGGTGCGTCTTCGTCTGCGCGTCGCGTCGCCCGGGCGCGCCGTTGACGCGCGCGCGCGAGGGACGCGACGCATGACGCGCGCGAAGGATGCGATCGTCGTCGACGACGGGAACGACGACGACGACGACGACGACGACGACGACGACGACGTGCTCGCGGCGTCGACGCCCCGAGCGACGACGTTCGGGGAACGCGCGAACGCGCGCGTCCGCGCGTTTGACGATTTCACCGCGGCGTTCGTCGCGACCGAGTCGCTGGACGTGTCGGGGGGACCACGGGACGGCGCTCGGGGAAACGCCGCGGCGCGGTGGAGCGACGAAGCGTTCGCGCGCGCGATTCGGTGCGAATTGCGCGAACCGGACGCGAGCGATGGATTCAGACGCGCGCCCAGGGGCGAACATCTCGCCAGACTCGCGACGACGGCGACGTCTGCGCGACGAAGAGCGACGAAGCGCGAGGCGGCCATCGCGCGCGAGGCGGTTTCCATTTTACGCTTGTGTGATGTCGTCGCGCCGGCGACGGCGCTGAGTGCGTCGAACGCCGGTGGCGCGAACGGGTCGTCGGCGAAGAAGAAGCGACGGCGCGAAGTGGTGGATCTGAGCGAGGCGGACGCGCCAACGGTGGTGACGACGCGCGAAACGTGGACGCCGCTTGAGCACGCGATTCGAGGCGAAGAGGCCAGTGCGAGCGCACTGAGGTCGCCGGGCGCGGTGCGCGGGCGAGCCGAGCGCGATTGGAAATTTTTCAACCAACTTCTCGACGCGTCGACGACGACGAGCAACTCGACGCGCTCGCGCGGAGGCGACGCGTCGAAGACGAGGGGACGTCGTGGCGCCGTGGTGAGCGATTCAGACGACGATGATTCAGAAGCTAAGGCTGCGCGTGCGTACCGAGACGAAGATCTCGAGAGTGATGACGAAGACGAGACGAACGAGGAATACGCGCGCGTCGGAGCGCGGCTGTTGTTTTTGCACTCGTGCGCCGTCTTCGTTCGCGACGCGTACGCGCGCGTGTTCGCCGCTGAGTGTCACGGCGCACTTGGCGGAGAAGCGCGGAAACGCGCGGGAGAATTGGCGCAAAATGCACTCCTGTATAGACTTGTGGTGGACGTCGCGCCCACGGAGGGCGATCGAAGCGCGTGGTTTGCAAAGATGGTGGATGCGTCGTGCTTGGGGAGCGAGCGCGCTGCGCTCGTGGCGCCCAGCGACGCCGTCGGCGACGGCAACGAGGCGCCGAGCCAAGGGAAGATGAAGCGATGCAGCGTTTCGCGCGCGTCCTTAGCGCCTTCGACGAGCGCAGGCGCCGAGGATTGCGGGATGAATGAGGTTTCCTCCGCCGCGCGCGACGTGCTCGAGGCGCTGTCGAGTCTTCTCGACGCGTGCGAGTCCAGCGATGGTGCGAGCCGGAGGCACGTTAAGATTCGCGTGCAGCTCGAGGATGCCTACGCGGAGGCGTGGAAGTGCACGGGCAAGGCTCGACTCGAACTCGATGAAGCCAAGCGCGCGTTCATGCGCGAGATTAGACATCCAAAGAATCGATTGACTCGCGCGCGCGAAATTTTAGCGAGACGCGTCGACCGTCGACACGCCCCTGGGATAATCGAAGGTGGGATGGGAGGCGGCGGTGGTCGTGGCGCGGTGGATGTTTTCAACTACGTGGCGGAAGATGCGGTGCGTGCGATCAAGGCGCAGCAACACTCCGACGGCTCTGGAGATTACAGATCCGCGGCGGCGGCGCTCGGCGTCATCGTCGGCGCAACCGCGTACGGCGCTCTCGCTCTCGATCCATCTGCGAGTACGTTCAAACATTCCTTCGCGCGATGTGTCGACGCCTTCGATGTAGAAACCACTCGAAGCGGCGTCATCGATCGCGACGCGAGCGCGTCCCTGGCTTTGGCTTTGGCGTTCTCGTCAGAAGAATCGGTAGTGTAGACGTACGAATGCGCGATGGCCGCCGGCGGCGACTCGGAGATATAGTAAGTGACCGGACCGTGACCCCTTGGATCCGGCGATTCCAAAAAGTGAAGGGGTCCGTTTTGGAAGAGGAGTGGTGTCGAACCGCAGACGGCGGCGGTGCGGTGCGCGGCGAGAGGACTCACGAGAGAAGGATGACCGACATCATCTTGTAAAACAATCTGCTACGCTTGATATCTCCGACGGCCCTGCAACAGCGTCTCGCGCTTTCTTCGCTCTCGTTCGTGCTGCGCGCGAAAGTATTGCGCGAACCCGACGAGACGTTGCTTCACGCCTCGCACGACCGCCGGCGATGCCGCCCACTGCTTTCTGAACATTCCATTCACCGCCACCACGTCTATTCGGCCGCTGCTCGCTCGACCTTCCACGGCGGCGTTTTTCGCGACGCCGCCCCCGTCTCTCCTCGGCAACGCGTCGATTCGCGCAGACGACGTCGGCGCGCTAGGGGCGACTTGGAACGCGTCCCCGTCCCACGGAGGCCGCGCGGTGGACGAACAAAAACGACGACATACTTTTTCGCTTCGTCGACCGCGTCCTCGATCTTTCGCGTCCCAATCAACGTCGTCGTCGTCGTCGTCGCGCGCGTCGAAATCGTCGGCTAACGACTTCTTCGAATCTTCGGTTGCATCGTCCCCGCGCGCGCGTCGCCGTCGCGAGAGATATCGAGCGATCGTGCGATCGCTTACACTCTCGCCGTCGTGACCGAGCTTTATCAGCTCGGCGCGCACGTCGTCGACGGTGACGCGACAAAGCGACATCCGCGGAGTGCGGGCGTCCCAGCCACTCAATCTCCCGTCGTCACTTCGCATCGACGCGTCGTTCTCCGCGCGACATGCCGACGAAAGCGCAGTGCTGGGTCGTGTCGTACGCCCGCGTCCGCGACGGCGCGTCGCGATCGGCGTCCGCGGAGGGTCTGTTGACGATCCCGCAGCGACACAATCTCATGCTGTTGCACACGCATCCGGACGGTGCGAGGTTGGCGCACGCCGCGCACGTCGTCGGTCTTTCGCCGGGACGCAAGGTTCGGGTCGGTGACTACGAGTGCGAGCTTCTCATGCTCGCGCCTCACGGGGGGGGCGGTAATCCCGCGTACGCGGCGGCATTCGTGATGCCCGGTGAAATTCTTCCGACGATGAACGCCATGAATAAGGACGAAAGTTGGCTCACTTGGCTAGGTTTGGACGATGAATTCGACCAACACGAGCGCGTACAACTGCGGGCGCCTCAGTTACCGCATCCTGATGATCCACAGCCGTCCGGACCGGTGGCGTTCGGTTTCAGCGGCGCCGTCGCGTACGCGCCTGAACAAACTCAACGCGTGACGAGCTACCGGACGCCCCAGATGGCGCAAGAAGCGTATGAACGCGAGAGAATGCGCGAACCAAGCACTCACACGCAGCATCAGCCATCGCAGCGAGCGCCACCGGCGCATCTGCAGCAACCGCGGCTACCGCAGTATCAGCAACGCGTGGCGCCGCCGTCGACTGTAGAGAAGCGCGAGCAGCCGACGCCTGCCAACGAGGAGCAGCCGACGGTAATCCCGCGACAAACGCGAGTGTCTGTTTTCGAAGAAGAGTTTCTGGACGATCACGAGAGTTTCGAGCGTGAAGTGCGATTCGAGGAAGCTCCTGCGAACGACACAAACGATGCTCACGTCGCCCCAAAGCCAGCGACATCGTACGGTACTTCCGACGAGATGGAGACTTTGCGAAGGCAGCTCGCAGAGCTTGAGCGTTTAACTGGTGTGAGCGCGGACGACGCCGAGCGAGTTTTGAATGCAAATATGAAGGATGTGCGTACCATTGTTCCGGATGAGGTCGTTGAGACGGCGATTGAAGCACCGACGACCGTTGGGGCGGCTGCAGCACAAGTCGTTAAGCCGCGCCACGAGGCGACGGTTGAAGTACCGCCGACAGTTCCGGTCTCGTCAAATGTGTTTAAAGAAAAGGATGCGGGTTTCAAGAAACAGGCTATGAGCACGGACGAGGCCGCAGCGCATGTAAAGGCGTGCGCACCCGTTGTTCGAGCGTCGCCGCAAAAGAGCAACCCTCCCGCGACGACATCGGTTCCGAACGTCGCCGTGACTCCTGAGGAAATAGACGCAAACGACGCGTGGGCCGCAGCGATCGCGCGACGAAACCGATCCGTAGATGAAGAAAGCGATTCTAACGATTCGGATGTTGACGTCGGCGAAAGTACGAAGCGCGAGCCGGCTGCGAAGATCGTGCATCAAATTTCAAAGCAGCCAAACAGGGTATCGTATTCGCAAGCGCCCAAGCCTCGCGAGATGGGAGCGCCGCCGCAAAAAACGCGCGCCGTAGACGCTTCTTCGCCCATCGTAGCGGCTATGGCTGCTACCTTTGAGGACGCGCAGAAGAAGGAAGCAGTGTTCATCGAAGAGCCATACGTTACGGGATCGGTCTCGGCTCGAGCGAGCATTTTCGGCGAGCAGGCGTCGTTTCGCAAAGCGTAGCGAATGTTGTATTACAATTTTTTCTTGAGATTGTGTGGTCTTGTGTTGCTTGTATTTGTGACGCTCACAGCGCTGGGATAAGTGAATCCTTCGGGGTCGTTTCCTTCCAGAGCGCCATACCATTGTGCAAGTTCATCAAGATGCCAATATAGCAGAGCGGCGCGACGAGCGGTGGCATGAACGACGCCGCGGCGATGAAGTACGTCAAGGCGATGAAGACGCTCGAAAACTTCGTTTCGGCGCCGGTGAGGTAGGCGAAGCAAGCACCGAGAGAGACGTACTTGTGCAGCGGGTGGATGAGTAGAACGGCGAGAGGGCCGTTTGGTCCGCTCGAGGCTGCCTGCCACGCCGTCCACGTCGAGTTTTGGCAGATGAGCGCAGCCATGAGCATGGCCGGGCCGACGGTTGCCACTTTACGAATACCGTCGCACATGGAAGAACCAAGAACGTTGCGAATCTTGTTCGTCGCGGTCAGCAGATGCGCCCCGAGCGCGAGATGCCACACGGTCCAGTGGCGCGTCCAGATATCGGTGGCGCCGGCCGAACCGAAGTGCCAAATGCCGATCGCGGCGACGACGTAGAGAACACCGCAGTAAAGCCGGGGAATCTCATCGCCAATCTTAAATACGCCAGCAGATGCCATCAAAAAGTTGATGTATGGAGACGCGGCGGAGAAGAGCATGATGGCGGCGAGCGGCGCGAGCGGTCCCGCGGGCCCAGCCAATCCAGCAGCTTTCATCGCGGCTGCGTTACCGGCGCCGCCGAAGTGCAGTGCCTGCAGCGCGCTCGCGCTGAACACGAGCGGAGCTCCGTAGAGACCCAAACGCTGAACGACATCCTTCGCGCCACCGATCGACTGCACCTCCTTGATAGTGTCGTTGATCGGACCGGTGATGTCGTCGATGCCGACAGCCGCGTTTCTACTTCGAGAATGACGATTCGCGCGGGAAACTCGCCGTGGTTGCGTTGCGACGCGCGCGCGCAGCGTGACCTTGGAGGTGGTGTGCGAAGCAGTGAACATTTATTTTCCGAACGGGTTTTGATCGACGCGGCCGGCGTCGTGAAGTGTCGTCGCACGGCACCGTGCAATTACAATTACAATTAATCGGGAAACCGCCACGTCCACGTCAGCTTTTGACAGTTTGACAACCCAAGGGCACGCGCGACGTTTCGTGTCACGACGCGACCATGGTTCACAAGATGACGCGCAAGTATGTACCAGGTGCGCCGAAAAGGTGTGAGTCACAATAGACTGATCGCACTCACGTTCGTCATCGTCGTCGTCGCCACTGTCGTTCTTTCCAGCGCGCCGCGGCGACCGTCACGCGGTGGCGTCGCGGTGGCGTCGACGTGCGCGTCGTCGTCGAGGCAACTGACGGACTGGCTGGAATACCATCGAGCCATCGGCGTGACGCGCTTCTACATTTTCGAAGAGGGAATGGGGACGACAGCAGGTCGATGGTCGCCCGACGTGTACGTTTTTAGCCGGAAAACAGCGGATGAAAACCAAAAGAACTCGCCTTCGCGATTCGCGAAGTGGTTGGCGCCCTACGCCTCGGGAAACTCTACGTGCGGTGCGAACGCGCTTTTCGTGCGCCAAACACTCAATCTTGAATTGGCTCTTTCGCGAGCGAAGAAAGATGGCATCGAATGGCTGTTGCACGTTGACGTCGACGAGTTGGTGTACCCCGCGGGTTCGTCGACGTTCGACTTACGAGACGTGCTTGCGCGTCAAAGTCCACACATCGACCGCGTGGTGTTCCCGAACTACGAAGCGGTACCTGAACGCCCATCATACGAGCTTAACGAGCCAAATACATTCAAAAGTGTGACTTTATTCAAAAGGAATCACTTGCACATCGACACGGCGACGTACGCTCGATTCGCGCAGAGTGCGCGACGCGATAATCCAAACTTCTTTCTAGCGTACGCGAACGGCAAGTCTGCGTGTCGAGTGTCCTCTCCAGGACTTCGACCTAACGGTGCGCATCGATTTAAAACAAAAGGCGGTGGCAAAGAAGTGACGACGTCCGAAAGTGCCATCCTACACTACCCTTTTGTGAGCGCCGCGCGTGCGCGCGAACGAGCGCATCGATGCGACTGCACCGACGTCAAGGAATGCTCGATGTTGGCATTTGATCTCGTGCTTGCGAATAAGGTACGAGGTGAGGCGGCGGATTTCGAGTCGTGGTTTGACGAGCGAGTCGTGGAAAATAACTCGACTCGCCGCGAGGCGCTTCTCAAGGCGGGAGTCTACGCGCGGATTCACGCGCCGACTTTGCTCATAGGCAGAACTTGAAACTTCTGCGGTGTGTTGGATGTTTGAAAAGGCGCGTTAGTAGCTAGGTGGATCGATCGGTTCTTGGTTTTCGCTGGGATCGTGCAGCAAGACACGCTCCTCGATGCAGTCGTGCGTGCGAGGGGTGAGCTTAATGACTGTGTTCAGAGGAATCGAAAGCGTCGCGGCCTCGTCGCGATCGAGCCCGGCAAAGTAGGCGTAAATTAAACGCAACACGCCTTGATGCCCGACGATGAGCACGTCCTCGCGATAACTCTCGAGCTCTTGCACCAGAGGGTCCAGGCGTGCGATGACGTCCAAGTAGCTCTCACCGCGCGGATAGCGGTACGAGAGCTTATTCTGTCGTCTCAGCTCGTATTCGCGTGGATATGCGGCGCGAATTTCTTCGTACGTCATACCGTCGCAGACGCCGGCGTAAATCTCGTCGAGATTTCTCAGCACGCGCGGAGCCATTTGGATCCAATCTTTACCACCGCCTGTTGTCACTTTGTCGTGCTTGAGATGACGCGCAGTGAGCTTGGTGCGCTGCAAAGACGACGTCCAAAGCCTCACCGGTCGTGCTTCGCCGTTCTCTGGATCACGGGTAATCACTCGGTCGGCGAACTCTGCGAGTTTCTGCGCGTACGCCTCGCCCATCGGAGTGAGTCCAGAGTCACCACCGATTTTACCGTGCGAATTATACTCGCTCTGCCCGTGTCGCGACAAATAAATCGAACACGTCGTCGCGTGCATGTTCGAAAGAAACTGCGCCACGCGGCCGAGCAAGAACCCGTGGACTCGATTGAATTCGACTCGCCTTCCGCAATCTATGAGTTTTATGAAGCTTAAATCTACCTCATCGTCGCTGCCCATGGGCTCGTACTCTTTTTCGTAGTTGCGAACGCGCTGCATGAAGTCTTTGAACGCTTGTTCCTCTGTCATGACGCCGGAGTAATCGCAGTTGTTGATTTTTGCCATCCGAACGTTCTTTTCCACCACCGCTTCGTCGGTACATATCGACTCTATGAAAAGCACTTTCAGTGGTAGCGTACCGATTTGCTCGATCAACCATCTACGACGCTCTCGCGTGCTATTCGTCGCGTCAAAGATTGCGACGCGTCCGCTGTCGACGCCGCGCTGCTCGAGAAAGCTCATGCTATCTTCCTGGAACAGGAAGTCAATCATATCCTTCAGTGCTGCTCGCGCAAACTTCATTCGCTGCTCTTTATTCTCTTTGGTAAAGTAATCGGCCGTTTGACCGACGCCCGCATCTCGACGACGATATTCACCGACGTTGAACACGCGTGTGTTCGCACCGTGGAAAAATCGTAAATACTGACACAGTCGCTTCGCCATGTGCGTTTTACCTCGCGCCGGCAACCCTACCATAATCAACACGTGTTTTTCACCAATAATTCCCTGATCACCGTATTTTGGCGGCGGTATACTCTGCGGCGTAGGATTTTCCGCGGTAACAAACTGATCCTTGAACTCGCCGAATGTTTGCGGAAAACCGCCGGCGTACTTGGCTGTCGCACTGCGCTCCTCCGGCGCGCTTGTACTGGTTTGCTTCTCCATGACCGTACTCGTTTCGGTGTTTTCCGCCGACCCCGGTGTCACTACGAAGTTTGATCGCGCTTGCGGCGACGTTTCTTCTATGAGCGCGCTCGTGAACCGATGCACGGTCGGTGGCGACAACGAGGACGCCGGTAAAAACGAAGCCAACGACGCCGACTTCCCCCCTAGCCCTCGAGCTGCAACGAACCCTGGCGATGGTAACGCGCTGATTCCCTCACCCTCGCTCGTCGTCGTCGACTCGAAACTCGCGTCAGAGCTTCGCTTCCTCGCGTGTCCGCTCGCGCCGCTCCCAAACATCGCGCGTCCGACCTCGTCCTCGTCGTCGCCCGCTTTCGGCGACACCGCCTCAAGCATCGTCGTCAGCGCCGAGCTCAATCCCGCGAGCGGCGTCGCTCGTTTCGGCGCGACGGGCGGTCGCGGCGATTTGCTTCGCCGCGTCCCGTCGTCTTCGCTCGTGCGCGGCGGCGTCGTCGTCGACCCGGACAGCGCGCGCACTTCGCCGGCGTCGAACGACATCCTCCGCACCGCGTCTTCGCACACGGTCAAGCACTCGCTCGTCGCGCGCGTCGCCGAGCCATCGTCGGACGACATGAACGATGCGATGCGCAGCGCAATGCCGACCGGGGCGACGCCAGAACGCGCGGCGGGCGTTGACTTGGCGAATCGCATCGACCGACGGTGGAGACGACGCGCGAGCGACGCGCGAGGACGACGATGACGAGCGCGTCGACGTCGTCCAATCACTCGCTCCCGGCGCTGTGGCGACACGCGATGAAGAAGTGGGGACGTTGGCAGGGCTACGCGTGGAGCACGGTGGTCGTCGCGGGCGCCGCCGCGTACGCGATGTCGCTCGTCGTCGACGCGGGGGGCGAGAAAAGCAAAGTGAAGCGCGACGCAGACGGTGGCGACGCGAGTCGTGGCGAACGTAGACGTAGATAGCGGCAAAGTGGTTTAGGTGACATTAAAGAAGAATAAACAACGCGCGTGTAAAAATAATCAATCAGTCGCGGCGGCGGCGCTGCTGCCTCTGAATTTCGTTCATAGATCGAGATACCGAGTTCGTGGTGTCTATGCCTAAGCGCATTCCCGGCAGTTGAGCCTCGGGCATCATGCGCACTTGCTTAGGTCGATCTGACCGCCGATAGACGGCTGTCGTCGGAGCGGATTCGGGCAAACGAGCCGCGCAGCGACGACAAAAACGAGCGTCTGTCTCGTGCATGCTCAAGCCGCATTGCGGGCAGTCGCGATCATCGAACAGTCCTCTTCTCGAGATCGATTCGTCCAACTCGTCAAAGGTGCCTGACATCCTAATGAAGCCGTTTTCGTCCTCCTCCTCGTCCTCGTCCATCATCTTGCGCAAATTCTCCGCGCCACTTATCGCGGCGAGCTTGGCGAGCTGACCCGGGACGACGATTAAAGCGACGATGATAGATATCACCGTCGCCACGCGTCCTCCCGCAGTGACGACTTCGAACGGCTGACCGATCCCCGTGAGCGTTAGGATGGCCCAATACAACGTATCGTTCAAGTTGTGCACCATCGGGTTCGTGCCGACTTCCAAATCGTAGACAACGCCTGCGGCGATGACGAAGATGCACACAAACTCCGCACCGATACCGATAAGCTGCACGCCCATGCTGTCACTCTTCACTAATCCAAACAACACCGAATCCGTGGATCGGTCTAACAAACGCAACAAACGTAACACTCGAAGTAATCTCAAAAAGCGATAAAAAGGCGTGCTCCGATCGAGAACCTCGACGATGGCCAAAAGCGGTGGCACCGTGCTCGCCACGTCGACGACCGTCACCGGTTTCGTCCAAAACTTCAAGCTGAAATCTGCCGCGTACGCGCGCAGGCAAAGTTCGAATAAAAACAACAAGTTGTACGCATCCTCGATGGACGTCAGCGAATCCATCGAGATGATGCCCGTGTACCAGGGAATGTCCTCGCGGTACAGGATATCCCAGCCACCCAAACTCGACACGTTATACGTCTCCAACAAGAACGTCCCGAACACGATCCCACTCGAGATCACCGCCCACCACCCGCTGGCGTCCAAATCCGCCAGCGCCAATCGCAGCGCCTCCTTCGGAGTCAGGCGTTGTTTCCGCCTCGCCGGCGACGACCCCGCGAGCGTCGTCGTCGTCGTCGTCGCCTCCTCCGTCGCCTTCGACTGTCGCTGCGCCCGCGTCGCGGTCATCGCGCGCCTCGCGCGCGTCCCCCCGCGCCAGGCGCCCTCGTTCGCGCGCGCGCGAGAGAGAGAGTCGCGAATCGCCGCGCGCGTCGTCGTCGTCGTCGTCGTCGTCCCTCGCGTCGTCGTCGTCGTCGTCGTCGTCGCCCGCGTCGTCGTCGCGCGCGCGCGTCGAGTCGCGCCGTACGACGTCGACGCGCGCGTCGCGCATCTCGCGCATCTCGCGCATCTCGCGCCCGTCGCCGTCGCCGTCGCGCCCGTCGTCATCGTCTCGACCGTCGCCTCGACGTCGCCTCGAAGTGACGTCGGTCGTCCGTCCGTCCGTCCGTCCGCCCGCGCGACGCGCGCGGCGGGCGAAATCGCGCGCGCGCGGCGCCGCGCCGCGTGTCCGTCGACTCGAGATCGACGCCCGCGACGCGCGCCGACCGACGACGCCGGGCGGCGGGGCGGGGCGGCGCGGTCGCCGCGACCCACTCCGCGGCGCGCGGCGTCCACGGCGCGTCGGCGGACGACCGGACCGCGCGACGGCGGCGGCGACCGACGGCCGGGGCGCGGGCCGTGGACGACGGGATCCGAACCAGGCCCAGACCCGCGGCGCGCGCGGGCCGGCCGAGCCTCGAGCGACGATCGCGGTGACGACGACGCGGCGAGCGTTTTCGAGCCCGCTCGAGGCGCGCGTCGACGATGGCGGCGCGCACGGGAAGAGATAATCAGCGATACAACGCGGTGAATCAACGATTGGTGGCTGGATGCATATGTCATCGACCCGCGACGAAGGTTCGCGTGGAAGATTCCGCCGACGCGGACGCGTTCGCGCGCGCGCGCGAGGACGGCGTCGAAGTCCTCATGCTCAACTCGAAGAAAGGCGCGAGAGTGGATGGAAGGGATTTGATCTTTCCAAAGGGTGGATGGGAACTCGATGAGACCGCATCCGAGGCCGCGGCGCGCGAGAGCATGGAAGAAGGCGGTGTCGCGGGGACGCTGAGCGCTTCGGAAAAGACGTACGAATTCGTGTCGAGGTCGAGGGTCAAGGCTGGATGCGCCGGAGACGAGGCCAAGTGCGTGGCGCACGTGTTCACCATGGAGGTGAAGTGCGAGTACGAGACGTGGCCTGAGGAAGGCGAGCGAACGAGGTATTGGCTCTCCCCGGACGAGGCGTGGAGACGATGTAAGCACGATTGGATGCGTCAGGCGCTCGCCGACCATCTCGCCGACGGGTTCGCGTTGGAAAAGAAGTTGTGACGTTGTGACGCGCCGCGTCTTTGTGATTGTACGATATAACGATATAACAGAAAACAAGATGAATAGTTAATGCGATTGCCTGCGTTTCGCGTTCGCGCGTGTTTTAGCCGTCGCGCGATGGCTCGCGGCTCGTCTGGCGCGTTCGCGTCGCGAGAAGCCGAACACTAAACGCGCGATCCGATCGCGCGCGTCAGAACGCGTCGCGCGGTGTTCACGGGCGATGGCGTCCGTCCCAAATCGGCGACAAACGTCGAACGCAGTCGCCGCCGAACGATCGGAGCGTGGGCAGCGCGCGTCGACGAGCGGTGCGCGGCGAGGCGGCCCCGCGCTGGGTGTTGAGCCCAAGACTGCGGTTGAATCGAGCAATGCGACGGCGAGCGCGCCCGTGGATGGGCCGAAGTCCGCGGGTGAAGTCGCATCACCACCACCCGCGGTTGATGCGATTGGGGACGGAAAGGAGATGGACGATTCCACGTACGACGACGAAGCCGAGGGCGAAGACAAAGCCGGTGATGCGACAGAGGAGGAGGACGAGGACGAAGACGACGAAGACGACGAGGAAGAGGACCAAGAAGAAGAAGACGACGAGGAAGAAGGCGAGGACGAGGAAGATGTGGCTGCGAACGATGGTCAGCAAAACGACGTCGCCAACTGCATCGGCGAGCACTGCTCCGACGCTATGAACGAGCAGATGTACCGCATCGTGGAAGACGTAGCGCTAAAAGCGGGGTTGGACATGAACTCAAATGCAGCGGATGCGGAGAATGAGTTACTCGCGTTCGCAACTGGGGCAAGCGACGCCCCTCATACGATGCAGGAAGAAGCGACGGATGAGCGCGTGGCGGCGCTAACCATGACGGTGATGATCGGCATCGTGTTGCTGACGGTGATGTTGGGCGTGATGTTGAAGCACTACAAATCTCGATGGTTGAACTCGAGCGGTGCCGCTCTTCTACTCGGTATCGCCGTTGGATGCTTTGTGTTCCTTGGCTTGGAGCTATCTTATGAGACAATGCCCGAAAACATGCGCTACACCATCAAGGCCTTCGCCCAGTGCATGCGGTTCGATACAAAGTTCTTCTTCTTAGTGCTCCTTCCGCCTTTGATTTTTGAAGCCGGTTACACGTTGCATCCGACGACGTTTTTTCAAAATGCCGACGCGATCTCAATGTTTGCTTTCGTAGGATCGCTCACGAGCGCGATATCGACCGGCGTGTTGATGTACGTGGCGGGCTTACTGGGCTGGAGTTATGAGTTTTCGTTGAAGAGCGCCATGTTGTTTGGAGCGCTGATTAGCTCAACCGATCCAGTCACGACGCTTAGCATTTTCAGCGAATCACCGATATCCCCTGACGTGCACGCCATGATATTGGGCGAGAGTATTCTGAATGACGCCGTCACCATTGTGTATTTTGAGTCGCTCCTGCTTGGCATCGGCAACGCCGGCGATGTGACGGCGCTCGAGATGTTACAAACTGATGACGCTTTCACTCCGCTCATTTTACAAGCAATCGGCACATTCATGCTCGCTTTCGGGCAAGCGACTGCCGTTGGTGTTGGTATCGGATGTTTCTCCGCCTTGCTGCACAAATACGTCAGCACGACGAGCTATTTCGAGGAAGGATGGGCCGTCGACTCGACGCTCGTGCTTTTGTTCCCGTACCTGAGTTATTCGCTCGCTGAATCTTTTGAGCTGAGCGGAATCGTATCCGTTCTATTCACGGGCATCATTATGGGTCGCTACACGCGTCCAAACCTCGCGCGAGCACCGCGCATGGTGACGATGTGCATTTTCAAAATTTTCAGCTTCCTTTCGGAGACGTTCGTGTTTGTATACATGGGGAGCGCGATGTACTCGTTCCGTGTCGAGCACGTAGTCACTGCGATAGTGGGACTGGTTGCATGCTATGTTGGACGCGCTGTGAACATATTCCCCGGATCTCTTTTACTGAACATGTCGTCGACGAGGAAGAAGTCGCCAATTACACCGAATACGCAGTATCTCTTGTGGTTTTGCGGATTGAGAGGAGCCGTCGCCTTTGCGCTCGCCGTCAAGGCGCAGCGTGATCTTGGTGAACAAGGCCACGTCATGTTTGATGTGACACTCTTCATCGTGGCGTTCACGATAGTCATCCAGGGTGGTATGACACGTTGGGTCGTCGATTCGCTTCTCGAACCGAAGACAGAAGCGCCCGCACAGCAAGACGAACCGAACAAGCCGAGGCGCAACAGAAGCCTGGGAAGCTTTTTTAGATACATGAACGACATCGCAGAAAAGGTCATCGCGCCCATCTTGCTCGCGAAACGAGAGGACGAGCACCTTGATGAGACCACATCTCTCTTGACGGATGCGAGCGCAAGCGCGAGAGGGGCTCAACGCGAAGAGCTCGGCGAATCGCCGCGGTCGGCCAGACACAGCGGGCTGGCGAGCGAGGCCGTGGAGGCTGCGGTGGACAACACATTCTCACGAGATAATAGTTAGCTAGCTTAGCACGCGCGCGTTCATAGCATCGAGACGCGTGTAATTCTTTCAAACAAACAGCAAAATTGACGAGCCAACTCTTGCCCGATGCTGACTCGGCAGACCGTGGAACATCATTCGAGCGCGCGAACGGTGTCTGCTCGTACGCACCTCGCGCGGCGGCGACGAGTACCATACGAAACAAAAAACAGACACCCCACTGGTTTCGTACGCCTGGACGCGCCGTACATCCGTTCAAACGCGTGCTCTCGTCGTCAACGGCATCTAACGATTGCGCCCGACCGAATCGACGTTTCATCAGGATTCTGCGCGAGGCGAGTAAGGGAGCGATGGACAATATAGATAACGTGCGCGGTACGGCGGTGTTGGACTCACCGTCACTGAATAAAGGCACGGGATTCACATTTACGCAGCGTGAGCGTCTGGGCTTGCGCGGTTTGCTTCCGCGCAAGTACGAAACCGTCGAGATTCAGGTGAAACGCGCGTGGACGCAGTTGTGCGCGTTCGAGGAAGATATGAACAGGTATATCTTTCTCGAAAATTTGCACATGCAGAACGAGCGGTTGTTCTATCGCGTACTCGTGGAACATCTCGAAGACTTGATGCCGATCGTGTACACGCCCACCGTCGGCGAGGCGTGCATCAACTTTGACGCACTCTACCGTAATCGCTGCGGAATGTATTTTAGTCGGTTAGATTCCGGCGTGATGCGACGGATGCTTGATAATTGGCCTTCTCCCGAGACCGAAATCATCGTCGTCACGGATGGAGGCCGAGTGCTCGGTCTCGGCGATTTGGGCACAAATGGGATGGCCATCTCGGTTGGAAAAGTGAGTCTCTACGTTGCGAGTGGAGGCTTCGATCCGGCGAAGTCGATGCCGGTTTGCTTGGATTTGGGCACAAACAACGTCGCTCTGCGCGCGCACGACTTCTATCTGGGTGCGGATGAACCCCGCCTTACGGGTGACGCGCATCTCGCCGTGGTGACAGAATTTTGTCTCGCCGTAAAAGATAAATGGCCGAATTGTCTGATTCAGTTTGAGGATTTCAAAACTGAAGACGCGTTTAGGATTCTCGATCACATGCGCCATAAGGTTTTATGCTTCAATGACGACATACAAGGAACCGGGGCGACCATTTTAGCAGGCCTCATCAACGCGCTTCGAGCGCAAGGAACGCCGACAAAAGACGCGCGAATAATATTTTTCGGCGCGGGTTCGTCGGCCATCGGAGTGTCGACGCAGATCATACAGCTACTGATGAGCGAGGGGTTGAGCGAGGAGGACGCGCGGCAGTCGATTTATCTAATGGACTCTAAAGGTTTAATCACTGACCAACGCGAGGATTTCGCAGGACTCTCGGATCAAAAGAAGCAGTTCGCGCAAGTCGGTGTCGAACCTTGCGACGACTTGGGCGCTCTGATTCAACGCGTAAAGCCGCATGCATTGTTTGGGTTGTCTGGTTTTGGTCCTGTGTTTACGCGGGAACACATCGAAATGCTGTGCGACCACATCGGCAAGCCCATCGTGTTTCCGCTCTCCAACCCGACAAGTAAGGCGGAAATCACCGCGCTTGATGCGTACACTTGGTCCAAGGGAAAGTGCTTATTTGCTGCGGGATCGCCGTTCGATCCAGTCGTGATCGATGGTAAGACGTACACGCCTGGTCAAGGGAACAATATGTTCATCTTTCCCGGCGTCGGCTTCGCCGCCGTGAGCATTCAAGCAGAATACGTTCCGGATTCCTTCTTTCTTTGTGCCGCGCGCGCGCTCGCCGCTATTGTCCCCGATGAGGACGTTCGCTCTGGCACCATTTATCCTTCTGTTTCTATAATCCGTGACATCTCTCGTCAAGTCGCCGTGGCCGTGGCGAATCACGCGTACGACGTCGGCGTGGCCAAGCTCTATCCGCGACCGGGCGACATGAACGCATTCATCGCCGAGCGCATGTACTTCCCCATGAACGACGGCGCGGTCTGAGCGTGTCAACATCGCGTGATTTCTGACGCCGCGATCGCGCGCCGTTGCGAAAGCAGCCCGTTCTCTTGTAAAAATCTTCATCATTTTCGCGCGCGCGCCGCTCGGCTGAAAAAGTCGGACAAACGGCGCCTTCTCTAGCCACCCCGGCTGCGTCGCGTGGCGTCAGAAATCGACTCCGCGAGAACGATGGGAGGCCTTTACGTCGTCAAGCGCGACGGTCGCGAAGAACCCGTGGCGTTCGACAAGATCACGGCGCGCATTAAAAAGCTCGCCTATGGCTTGTCCCAAGAGTTCTGCGATCCGGTGCGTCGACGACGCGCGCTCGATGCGATTACTACGACGGGTTCGTTTGAATCGTTGAATGATGGCCGGCTCAACGAATCGGCGCGGACGTGTCTCGCGCGAGCGTTGAAACGGTGATTCGGCGCTCGGAAGCGGTGCACGAAAACATCTTGCACGCGTCCATTGTTCGTCGACGCCCGTTGTTCGCTCGCGCGGCGCACGCGCCGCGCATGCATCACCTCGATCTCGCCTCTTCGCGACGTCGCGAGTTCGACAGGTGCAAAATTCAAAAAATTCAAATTGGCCTCTGATGGAATTTTTGAATTGACACCGCGTGGGGAAACGCGTCGACGGCGCGCGAACGCGATGTAACATCGCGAACGCGCGCTCGTGAACGAAAAACACACACTGACCGATCGCTTCATCGCTTTTTCGCCGTAGGTGATCGTCGCGCAAAAGGTGTGCATGGGCGTGTTTGCGGGCGTCACGACGAAGGAGTTGGATGAGCTCGCGGCGGAAACCGCGGCGTCGATGACTTCCAAGCACCCGGATTACGCGCAACTCGCGGCTCGCATCGCCGTGTCTAACTTGCACAAGACGACGAAGAAGTCATTCAGCGAGACTATGACGCAAATGTACGAGCACGTGAATGAGCGCAACGGCAAGTGGTCACCGTTGCTCGCGGACGACGTGTACGAAATCATCAAGGCGAACGCCGAACGTCTCGACGCGGAGATTGTGTACGATCGCGACTTCGAGTACGATTACTTCGGTTACAAGACTCTTGAGCGCTCGTATTTGTTGCGAATCGATGGTAAGGTGGTCGAACGCCCGCAGCACTTGCTCATGCGCGTGTCGATAGGCATCCACAAGGAGGATATTGAAAAGGCCGTCGACACGTATCACATGCTCAGCGAACGCTGGATGACGCACGCGTCGCCGACGCTGTTCAACGCTGGTACGCCGCGCCCGCAGCTTTCGTCTTGCTTCTTGATTGCCATGAAAGAAGACTCCATCGAAGGTATCTACGATACCTTGAAGGAGTGCGCGTGCATCTCCAAGTCCGCTGGCGGCATTGGTTTGTCCATTCACGACATTCGCGCCACGAGCTCTTATATTCGCGGCACGAACGGTACGTCCAACGGCATCATCCCGATGTTGCGTGTGTTCAACGACACGGCGCGTTACGTCGACCAAGGTGGCGGCAAGCGCAAGGGTGCTTTCGCCATCTACATCGAACCGTGGCACGCGGACATCTTCGACTGGCTTGACCTTCGCAAGAATCACGGCAAAGAAGAAGCGCGCGCTCGCGATCTCTTCTATGGGTTGTGGACGAACGACTTGTTCATGAAGCGCGTCGAGGCGAACGGTAATTGGACGTTGATGTGCCCGAATGAGTGCCCGGGCTTGGCCGATTGCTGGGGTGAGGAATTCGAAACCCTCTACCAAAAGTACGAAGCCGAAGGCAAGGGCAAGAAAACCATCAAGGCGCAACAGTTGTGGTTCGCGATTCTCGAGTCTCAGGTGGAAACTGGTAACCCGTACATGCTCTTCAAGGATGCGTGCAACCGCAAGTCCAACCAACAAAACCTCGGCACGATCAAGTCTTCCAACCTGTGCACCGAGATTGTGGAGTTCACGAGCCCGGAGGAAACGGCGGTCTGCAACTTGGCTTCCATCGCGCTCCCACGATTCGTTATCGAGAACAACCCGTCTTCGCCCACTGGTCGCACGGAGGTGAAGAAGCTCGTCGGTTCTCTGAAGGCGAAGGAACGTTATTTCGACCACGATAAGTTGTTCGAAATCACGCGAAAGGTTACGCGCAATCTGAACCGCATCATCGACGTCAACTACTACCCGGTGGAGACGGCGAAGCGCTCGAACATGCGTCATCGCCCCATTGGTCTCGGTGTGCAAGGTTTGGCGGATGTCTTCATCCTTCTTGGCTTGGCTTTCGACTCTCCGGAAGCGCAAAAGCTCAACGCTGAAATCTTCGAAACGATCTACTTCGCTGCGCTCACGGAATCCAACGCGCTTGCCGTCGTCGAAGGTCCCTATACGACGTACGAAGGGAGTCCGGTTTCAAAGGGCATCTTGCAACCCGACATGTGGGGTTTGACGGAAATGCCGGGCGGTGACCGTCACGACTGGGCTGGCCTGCGTGCGGCGATCGCGCAACACGGTGTTCGCAACTCGCTGCTCGTTGCCCCGATGCCGACCGCGTCTACTTCTCAAATTCTCGGCAACAACGAGTGCTTCGAACCGTACACGTCGAACATCTACGCGCGACGGGTGTTGTCCGGCGAGTTTACCGTCGTAAACCAGCACTTGCTTTCGGATTTGACCGAGCTTGGCTTGTGGGATCCCGAATTGAAGAACTCCTTGATCGCCAACAATGGTTCAGTCGCTGATTTGGAAATTCCGGAGAACCTCAAGGCCATTTACAAGACGGTTTGGGAAATCAAACAACGCATCCTCGTCGACATGGCGGCGGACCGCGGCGCCTTCATCGACCAGTCGCAGTCTTTCAACGTGCACATGAGCGATCCTAACAGCGGTAAGCTCACGTCGTTGCACTTCTACGCGTGGAAGAAGGGTTTGAAGACCGGTATGTACTACCTCAGATCTCGCGCGGCCGCGGACGCCATCAAGTTCACCGTCGACGTCAAGCAAAAGCAGGTGACCAAGGTTGACAAGGAAAACGAAGCGCCGGCGTCGCCGCGCAAGCCGACCAAGGCTGACCTTGATAAGATGTCGGAGGAAGAGAAGGAAGCCTACCTCGCCGCCAAGCTCCAATGCAGCTTGACGAACAAGGACGATTGCGTCATGTGCGGCGCGTAAACGCGGAAAATTGTCGCGAATTGCTTCACGATTTTGCGCGCGCGCTCTCGAGAGCTTAGTTGATTTAGGTTCGTTTTCTTCACCTCCTCGACGACGTCATCATCTCGTCTACTTCTAAATTGTAACGAATGGAAATGCATTAACCCACGTCCCACTCGCGTTTGACTTCTTGGCGCTCCGCGCGCGCCGCTCTGGATGCGAAAATCAACGACCGCCTCATCTCGCGCCTCGCGCCATGGACCCCAACGGGGGGGCGTTCTATCCCGGCGGTGGTGCCGTGCACTACGCCCACGCGGGCGCCGCGCACGATCATGCTTACGGCTCGGGCGTCGTCGCGCCTCACGCCCCCGGTCCCGTCGCGCTGCTTCCCGCGTTCGCGTTCGACGCGAGCACGACGCTGCAACCCGAGCTCTTGGACGAAGGTCATCTGCCACCGAGAATTACCTCGATCGCGTTCGATCTCGGCGAAGAGTTACTGTATTGCGGCACCGAAGACGGATGGTTGACCGCCATGTACGCTCCGACGCTCGGTCGACACGTCTCCGTCGAAGCGCACGCGCACGCCATCACGCAAGTCGTGCCGTTGGCGAGCGGAGCGCTGAGCCTGAGCGCGTCGAGCGTGACGTTTCACACGAGTGGGGGAGTGGAAACGCTGCGATGCGCGCAGTGCGACGGCGAAAGAAACGCGTTGAAAGCGATGGCGTATCAACATCCAAACGGGCGAATCGCGGGTAAGCTGTTCGTCGGGCGCGCGACGCCAGTCATCGAACAGTACGACATGACGAGAGGCGTGTTGTTGAAATCCGCCGAGACGAGTCAAGGCTGCGAGACCATGGATTGGGGGACCCAGCGCTCGTTGCTCGTCGTCGGACAGGTAAATGGTGAGCTTAGTTTTCGCGACGCGCGAAATAGCATGCGTCAAGAGCTAGTAGCCACGGCACACGGGTCCGGCACCGTCAAGTGCGTCACGGCGAAGGGAGATCTTGTCGTGACGTGCGGCACGACGCTCAGGGCTGGACAAGTGGTGTTGGACCAGTTCATTAAGGTGTTTGACGTGAGGTTCAACGCGAGATTAGTGAATCAGATACAATTTCCCGCAGGTCCAGTGTCGGTGGAATTTAATCACGGCTACGAGTCTCCGACGCTGAGCATAGCTGGCGCCACCGGCGCCGTGCGAACGCTCGATGTGACGAATCCTGCGGTGGCCCCGTTCAACTATCAAATCGACACGCATGGTGCTTCCATAGTCGGTCAAAGTGTGTGTTCGACCGGTGAGATGGTTGCGTTCAACGATGATTCAGGTTGGGTGCACATATACAGCTCGAACGAGGAACCGTACGTGAACAACGAGTCGTTTCCTACGGCGCCGGTGGACGAGGTCGTGCTGTCGCAGCAACGTTTCGAGCTTCCCGAGGAGTTATTAGCGTGTGGTCTCACCGCGGAAGAGGTGAACCCCGCCAAGGCTGAATACAAGTCGAATTCCAGTTTGCACGGCGCCAAAGTGATCGAGACGAAGAAGAAGGGCTTGCCAGAAATGTACGCGCGGGTGGAGTGCAATCGCTCGGCAATGACGGCAGAGAGGCGTTATGAGGAGTTTGACTTTTCAGCGTATAATAAGACGCGATTGCCGGGGTTGACGAACGACTTGGCGAATTGCTACGTTAACCCGGTGCTACAGATGTTGAATTTCGTGCCGGAGTTGCGTTCGAAGGTTGTCGGACACACGTGCGAACGGGAGTTTTGTTTGACGTGCGAAATGAGCTTTTTGTCGCACATGCTGAGCGCCTGCCCGCCAGGACTCGCGACGCAGCCTCTTAACTTTTTGCGCACGCTTCGCCAGGTGCGCGAAGCAGCGGCACTTGGTTTAATCGAAGGTCACGATGAGCTTGAAGCTCGCGCCGAGCATTCTCCCATTCGCCGCGTGCAGGCGTTTTTGCGATTTATTTTAGAGCAATTGAACAAGGAAGAATTGTCGAGACGGCAAGCGCTCGGCGATATCGCCCCGACGGGTCCCACAGCTTGTGAGTCAATTTTTGGAACGATTTCAAAAGAGACGCTCAAATGCACGCAATGCGCGGTGACCGCATCAAAGGAAATACGAAACTTTCAAGTGGATTTGCAGTACCCTTCGACGAGAGACGGTCAACGGCCGGCGTTCGTGGATTTGCTGAGCAAGTCACTCGCCGTTTCGCAAGAAATGCGCGCGTGGTGCGAAGGACACAAGGCATATACGCGCATGAAGCAAAACCGCTTGCCTCTGTCGCTGCCGACCGTGCTGTCCGTGAATCTCGGCATGGCTGACTTGAAGGATTTGCACTGGTGGGGCGTAGACACGCTCGCACCTCCGACGATGGACGCGTTCGGTGGCAAGGTTGAAGAACGATGGCTACCGCATTTCATTCAAGTCGTGCTGGATGTAGATAAGAAGACACTCGAAGCTAAACATGCGCTGGATCAGTCGCAGTTCCAAGACGTGGGGAACTCTGAAGTGTACGAGCTCACCGGACTCGTCGTGTTTAGTCGAAACATCGACGACGAAATCAAAAAAGGTTCTGATTTACGGCAGACCAAGACTTCCGATATTTCCGGTCATCTGGTGAGCTTCATCAAGGTAAAGCCACCGTACGTAGACGTCGCGGGCGACTTCACGGCGTCGCCAAGAAAGCCTGGAAGCACGCCGGGCGTTTCGCCACTCAACAAGTCGGATGTCACGGTGAAAATGAGCGCGACAGATGCGACTAGCCTGCCGCCCGCCGCGCCGACGACGAGTCCCAGTACACCAGCGACGGCTCGTACGTCGGCTCCAGGCACGCCCAACGAGTGGTTGCTGTTTAACGACTTCGTGGTCAGTCAAGTTTCCAGGGACGAAGTCACACAACTGTACGGACAGCTGAAAGTTCCATGCCTTTGCATGTACACAAAGGTTGAGAAGCCCGCGCCGCTACCGCTACCGCCGTCGCCGATAACCTTTGAGCTGTACAGGAAAATTACACTGGATATGTCTGTTCCTCGAGGGATGCCGTTTGTGCCGTTCTCGTGCGTCGGCGAAGATACGCCCGGTCCGGGAGTCTTGCTCGGCATCGACGCCGAGTTTGTCTCGCTCGCGCCGCCGATCATGTCCACTCGCGACGACGGCACCGAGTATGAATCGGTGCCCGCACGGCTTGGATTGGCGCGTGTTTCAGTCGTGCGCGGTCACGGGGATAAAAAGTTGACGCCTATAATCGACGACTACATTCGCGCGGTCGAGCCCGTGCACGATTACTTGACGCGATTCAGTGGTTTGGTACCAGGCGATTTGGATCCAGCGACGAGTCGGCATTTCATCACGCAGCTGAAGCACGCGTACCTGAAACTTCGTTATTTGATCGACGCCGGATGCATTTTCGTTGGGCATGGCTTGAAACAGGATTTCAAGATGATTAACATCGTCGTCCCTCCCGAGCAAGTCATCGACACCGTAGAACTTTTCCATTTCAAGCGCCAGCGCAAGTTATCGCTCAAGTTTCTGGCGACGTACTTGCTCGGCGAAGACATTCAAGGTGAAACACACGACTCCATCGAAGACGCGCGTACTGCGGTGAAGCTTTACGAGAAGTATCTCGATCTGCAAGCTCGAGGCGAGTTTGAATCAGAGCTTTTGGAAATTTATCGCTTCGGCAAGAAGTACGGCTTCAAGGGAGAGTCGAAGGACGACGACGTTTCCAAAGCGAACGAGGGCTTGATGAGTGCTGAGTCATGGGCGAATTTGCAGCAGGATATGTCCGCGCTCGGTATGTCGGACGACGGTGGTGTATCCTTGCTAGAGTTTGCGCAACCGCAGCAAAGGGCTACTCGATTCGGCGTGGAGCGGGCGCAAATGGCACCACCGTTCATGTCGCAAATGGCGCCGGCGCAAATGAGCGAAATGGTGGTGGGATTCGGCAACGCACCACCGATGCCGACTAACACTCAGCGCGGGATGCCCGGCGGTCCGCCGCCGTTGCCTCCATTACGTGCGCCGATGCCGCCGCCGTTTCCTCCGCCCAACCAACGGCAATGGGGATGAAAACGAACAGGACGATGTACAATTGAAATGTAATCTAATGCAACCAGTCCGCAACCGGTACGTTTGATATCGCCGGCGAGCGTTTTCTCCTCTCGCTTCCTCCTCCTTTTGGATAGAGCGACACTGCGCGACTGACGGCGTGAGTGCGAAAAGACCGCGCGATAGATCGACGACATCGAGACGTCGTGAGTCGGCGACGGCGCGGATGACTTTACCGGCGCGCGCGTCCACGTCAACGTTCGCGCGCGGAGCGGCGACGACGAGCGATGGGAACGCGGTGCGTCAAGCGAGATTCATCGGGGCGCGACGACGATCGTCGCGCGCGCGGGCGGTGATGCCGGAGACGCTGGAAGCGTTGCCAACGTCGCCGACGACGGCGGGCGCCGCGTTGGGACTGGCGGGCGCCGCGTTGGGCGCCGCGGCGGCGTTGCGAGGACGACTCGGCGGTGGCGCGCGCGGCGGTAACAGTAACGCGCAAGCCGACCGAAGTAGCCGAACGGCGATGACGCGAGGGACGGGAGAATCAGACGAGAGCAAGGGAAGGCGGTATCTCATTGCGCCGCCGCCGCTGTTTCCACTCGTACCGGCGTTCGCGCGGCAGACGTACAGGTACGAGGTCGACCCGGGACGGATGTGGTTTTTCGAGCAAAAGCAAGGGATCGGGTTGGGGTTGAATGTGAGCGTAAACGTGCGAATGACTGTGATCAAATTGAAAACCGGCGGGTTGTGGGTGCACGCGCCGGTGGCGCCGACGGCGGAGATGGTCGCGCTGTTGGACGAGCTCGACGCCCCCGTTGAGCACGTGGTTTTGCCCACGACTTTGTTCGAGCACAAAATTTTCGTCGGGCCGTTTCAGCGCAAGTACCCGAAGGCGCAGTGCTGGATCGTCCCACAGCAGTGGAGTTGGCCGATAAATTTACCCCCGCAGTTTTTCGGCATCAACAAGACCGGAACTTTAGGACAAGATCGTCCGCCGTGGGACGACGAGTTTGAGTACGAGCTCTTATCACCGCCCGCTCTCGGCGTTGCGTCGTACGTCTCGTTTATCGAAGCGGCGTTTTTGCACAAGCCATCAAAGACGCTGCTCGTTACGGACGCCGTGGTGTACGTGAGCGAGAACATCCCCGACTGCATTCCAGATAGGGATTTAGAAGAGAGCGGGGACGACGATAACTTCACAATCAGCGCGTTGAAGTTTTTGAACTTGTTCGACATAAAGACCAAGGCCCTGAGTCGCACGACGACGTCTAAGGACATGAGTCGATCGGAATTACTGCGTTTGGGTTGGCAGCGAAACGCGTTGCAGGCGTTGTACTTTGGCCCGAATGACTTGCTCTCCCCAGAGAAAAGTTGGCGCGATATTACGAATCGTTTGATCGTCGCCCCGGTTGTAGGTACGCTGGTGTACGAGAACGTTCCCGAGCCTGTCAACGAGTGGGCGAGACGCGTCGCGAAGTGGGACTTTAATCGCATCGTCCCGTGCCACTTTGACGCTCCCATTCGTGCGGGGCCTCGGGAATTCTCCGCCGCTTTTTCGTTCTTGCCGTCTTCTCGACCAGAAAAGGCGAAAGGGCGCGGAGGTGGTAAGTACTATCCCAACGAAGACATGATCCTACTTCGCGGCGTCGCAGACTTTCTCCTCAACACGGGAGTGATTTTCACAAACGAAACGCGCCCGAAGCGTCCGAATATGTAATGCTTTCACCCCAATTTCGCCGCCGTTGACCATCGCGCGATCTCGCGAAATAGTAACGCTTGACCGCGAGAAGGCATCGAATTCTTTCTAGAAAATGTTTGCGTATGTGCGCGTTAAAATTAAAGCGCGGCTAGGCTATCGATCGCCCAGTTCAAGTAGGCTCTGAATTGACGCGCTGCTGGGTAGCTCATGTCTCGTGGGACACCGATTCGGTCTCGCAGGTAAGCCAACGACGCGATGGTCGGAGCCGCGGAAAAGGACGAGGCGCCGCTCACCGCGACGGGCGCGGGTGCGGCCGCGTCGAAATCATGGTCAAGCATCGCGTGCACGACGATTCGAAGCGCTTCGTCGACAGCAGGTATGTGCTGTTCCCCGGGTCGAGCGTTCGGGTCGGACAACGGCGCCGAGTAAGCGGGCTGGCCCGCTTCGCCGCAACCGCGCGCGGCGAATCGAACGACGTTTTCGCGATTGCCGATGACGCGCAGGGCAGCCTCGACGCGAGCTGCGCGAGGATCATCGACGCCCCACCAAGGTTCTAAACTGTTTTCGTCCAATGGTCCGAGAGGCAAACGCCAATTGACGCCATCGACGCCGTCGATGGCGTCGCGTGCTTCGGCGTTGTCGCCGTTTTCGGCGCATCCTCCCAGCTGCGGCGGCAAATCGTGCGCGGTGGTGTAGTAATCACTCTTGATGCCCGCGTACGATTTGCGTTGCGATATCGCGGCGAACCATCTGTCGACGTTCGGCCATCGACCGCCGTTTCCTTCAATCTTCACGCCCTTGTAGTACAAGATGCTCGCCGCCATGCGTTCGAGAAACGGCGCGAACGCGATGTCGACGAGGGTGAACTCTTCTCCCATAAAGTACGCCCCTCCACCGTTCGCCGCGAGCTCTGCGTCAACCTCGTCCAAAACTTGACAGTACTCGCTTTGCGCCGTGGCGTCCGACCACGAACTCGTGATCCATTGCATCCATCTCGAAAAGAGCGTTCGTTCCAGTCGCATGAGCTTCGTCGCTCGAGAACCTTCGGCGCTCCCCGGGGCGTACGGTAGCAAGCTCTTGTGCTCGGTAAACTCCTGTTCGATCACTCGCGCGATCACGCTCGATTCCGTGATCGTCTGACCGTCGAGTTCAATCACTGGCAGCGCCCCGGACGGCACCTTGGCCGTAAAACTGCGCGGCTTCGCGCCGTAACAGCGCATGTTGATGCGTTCGAGCGCGTACGGGATCCGCTTCTCCTCCAGCTGCATCCAAATCTTTTGAGAATACGGGCACCACGACGCGCTGTCGCGATACAATTTTAACCTCGGCGTTCCCTCCGCGTCGAACGTCCGCGTTTCCGCGCGCGCGTCCGCGCGCTCCGCGTCCGTCGTCTCGCGTCTCCCCTCCGCCGCCGCCTCCAGCTCGCGCCACGTCGCCGTCGCGTCCTCGCGCGCCTCGAACGTCGTTCCTCCCATCGTCGCTCGTCCGTCGTCGTCGCCTTTCTCGCCGCGCGTCGCTCGTCGCCACGCCGTTCGCGCGCGCGTCCACGCGTCGCGCGCGTCCTTCGCGCTCGCCGTCGCGCGCGTCGCGCGCCGACGTCTCGCCGCGCGCGCGTTCGTCGACGGCGCGCGCGCGCTCCGCGCCGTCGCCGCGCTCGACATCCGCGCGCGGCGTCGCGCACTCGCGCGTCGCGCGCGCCGTCGGCTCGCCATCGGATAACGCGCAGAGGGACCCTCGACGGGAGAGCGCGACGCGATGATGCGACCGCGAGCGCGCCCTGCCGCGTCTGCGCAGCGCGCGTCGACGCGCGCGATCGGATCGCGCGCGATCGGATCGCGCGCGATCGGATCGCGAACGACGCGCGCGCGACGCGCGACGCCGACGCGGGCGCTGCGAAACTTTGACTACCCCGAGGCGCTGCTGTTCGACTGCGACGGCGTGCTGTGCGAGACCGAGCGCGATGGGCACCGGGTGACGTTTAATAAAACGTTCAAAGAGTTCGGGCTCGATCACGAGTGGGACGTGGCGCTGTACGGGGAGCTGCTGAAGATTGGGGGCGGGAAGGAGCGCATGACGCACTACTTTGACGGCGTCCCGGACGCGGAGCCGTGGAAGAGCGTCACCGACCCAGAGGCGCGGAAGGAGTTGGTGAAAAAGCTACACCTGAGAAAAACGGAAATGTTCTTGGAGCTCGTGAACGAGGGCGCGCTGCCGTTGCGACCGGGTGTGAAGAGAATGGTCGCGGAGGCGTTGGAACACGGCGCCAAGGTGGCGGTGTGCTCGACGTCGAACGAAAAGGCGGTGCAAGGGATCGTGAACACGATGCTGCCTGAATACGCCGATCGTATGCCCGTGTTCGCGGGGGACGTCGTGCCGAAGAAGAAGCCGAGCCCAGATATTTACAACTTGGCGGCGAAGACGCTCGGCGTCGATCCGGCGCGATGCGTCGTCGTGGAAGACACCCACATTGGATGCACCGCGGCCAAGGCGGCGGGTATGCGGTGCTGCGTGACGAAGAGCATTTACAGCGAAGACGAGGATTTCTCTCGCGCCGACGCTGTGTTCGATTGCTTGGGCGACGAAGGCGACGAGCGCGTCAAGTTTCACCAGTTGACGACTCCCGGTGACTTTTGGTAAGAGAAATCCGCGCCGAAGTTTCACACACGCCAATTGACACCTTTCTTTTCAAATCACAGGCTCAATCCGCCCTTGCCTGTGGACTACGACGGCAACTGGTACAACGCGGACGAGGAAGAGGACCCAGACGACGGGCTGACTCCGGAGGAACGCGCCATCTTAGCCGACTTGCAGTAGATTGAATATTATATTAACAACGCCCACTCACTAAGGCCAAACTATCGGTAACTCTGGATGCTTCGCCACGGCCCCGGGTTTAATATCTTTGAGCCAGCTATCGTAAGACCACGCGTCTTCGTCGTGCGGCACGCGGCGGAGCTGATCCGTGTCCAATCGTCGAGCGCCGTCGGCGAAGTAGCACACGCTGAGCGCGTATCGAGGGACGCAATCTTCCGGTTGCGGTGGGCTCCAGTGAAGGCACCACCCGTGGTGTGCGGTAAGGTCACCTAAATCGAGCTCGTCGTACGTGTCAATTTCGTACCGCCCTTCGAGATCTTCCATGCCTTCCAAAGTGCGCCAATACGGAAGTGAAAAATCTCGATGCGAACGGTTCGCAAAGTGCAACGCGGCGTCATCCTCTTCGAGCGACCTCAGTGGAATCCAAAGTGTGACGAAGTCGTTCGTGTCGAGTGGTACCATATTTAAATCCGAGTGCCAGTTCGTTTCAGCCATGCCCGGCTCTTTTACGAAAATGCACGATTGGTAAATTCGAGCTCTTTCGCACCCCATGAGTTCGGCGGCGATTTTTGCAAATCGCTTGCTCATTATGTACTCACGCGCCGCGCTAGTTTGCTCTCTGTGCAGATTGAACGTTTGTAAAAATCCCACGTCCTCCTGCGAGTGCTTCTTCAGCGCGCGCTTCGCGTCTTCCACGTCTCGCAACTCGCGAGCGTCGACTTGCGGGCACAGTACCGACACTCGATGTCGGTACGCCTCCATGCGTCGCGACATAATCTCGCCGCTCAGCGCCTTCACCATAGGTATCATTTCCATAGCGTCCACCGCGCCTCGTATGCACGTGTGCCCCTCTCGCTCGTATCGCAGGCACTCCTCGAGCGTCGTCCCGCGTCCGCCGTCGTCAAATAACGTCGTCGTCCCGCGTCCACCGTCGTCAAAATTTTTCGTCGACGCATTCGCTGATACCGCTCGCAAATCATCGGAAGCGCGCACGGCGCGCTCGCGCGACGGTTCACCTTTGCTCGTCGTCGCCTTCGACGACGCCGCGCGCGCGCCGTCGTTCGTTCTTTCACCGCGACCGCCGCCACCGTTAGGCGGCGGCTTCGACGTCGACGCGCGTTTTTGTCGTCCTTCCGCGGGCGGCTTGGCCCAATCGGGCGCGTCGCTTCGATTCGAACGTCCACCTCGGCCGGGGCGAGGCGCGCGACCGCCGCGCCCGGCCGCGGCGACGATGACGATGGCGTGGTGCAGCATGAGCGCTTTCAGGAGTCGATGAGTGACGCGACGAGCGCGACGCGATGATGAATCAATCTTCTTCTAACTATTCGAGGCTGGCTATGATGCTACACGACGGCCGATGATGGACCGTCCTCTGACATGCTCGAATGCAACGACGCGTCGGCGTCTGCGTCGGCGGCAAAAAGCGCGATGGCGGAGCGATTCCAAAACACGCCGCTTTGCGCGTGCACGACGCCCCACACGTACGGTATTAAAAAGTACGGCGCGTTCACTTCGTCTTCGACGTACGCGAAACGCATGGGGTGGAAATCATGCACGGAACAATCGCGATCGCACGCGTTTTGGTTTCGCTTTTGCGGACTCGGCGTCAACGACGTCTCCGAAATCACGCGCTTGAGACGTCTGACGGAAATCGGGCTATCAGTCTCACGATTCTGTGCCGATTCGACGGCGTCTTTGTAATGCTGCAGCACGGTCTCAATGTTTTGCACGTACTCCGCGAACACCTCGTGCGTTCGATACGTCGTGAGCAATTCTTCGCGGTGCATGAGCGCGTAGACAATCTCCGGGTTGTGTTCGAGTGAATCGAGATCGGTGGCGAGACAGTTTAGTATCTCGAAAATGACCCGAATAAAGTCCTCGCACACGTCCGCGTCGGAAAAGGGCTCGCGTAAACCATCGCTAGACAAAGCATTTTCGCGAGTGATTTTGAAGTACCTGCGCGTGAACAACGCCAGAGTATTCACCAGGCGTTGCGCCGCGTAACCAGAAATGTCGCGCGTGACGCATGCCATGTTGGCGATGCTGCCGAGTGCGTTCAACATTTTTGAAACTGTGGCAGTTTTTGCGACGTTGTACTTTATCGTGCGTGAAAGGACGACAACTATTAAACTTGCGAGCGAACTGTTTTGTAGGATGCGTTCCTTGTACCAATTTGACGACGCGATCGTCTCCGTCTGCATCATCCTGTTGAACCGCACGTCCTGAGACAGGATCAAAAATATCGTGACAATCAACTGCGACACGTGTGCAAGTTTGTTTGATTCCGCTTCGTACAGCTCTTTGAGTAGCCCTTGTACAAACCTCGACGTCGCCGCACTCGAGCTCAAATGTGAAACGAACCGTGAGTTTGTGGATAGCGTCACGTACGAAAGCAACAAGCCGACGTCGGTACACAAGGATGCGCTCAGAGCAACAGCGAGCCGCTCAAAGTCCACCAACTCCGAGGGTCTTTTGTTCGACGCCACGGACGAACGCGACGAGATGTCCTTCATATTTTTTACCGCAATGCGAAACGGATTCTCGTCGCGGTTGCCGAAAGCGCCGTGCGTACACAACGCCAGGAATAAATTTGCGCACTCGTCCGCGAGAGGAGATCGAGAAGTGTGCGCGCACTTGATGACGACGTGAGACCCCGTATTATCGGTGACGTCTTTGTTCGGCTTACTGCGCATGGAAAGCATCGAACTTAGCACGCTCGCCATGCCGCGCGTGATTCCATTAGCTTCGGCGTTCTCTCTGTTGACCGCGCCTTCGTAAATATCACCGATGTTTGGTGGTCGCTCGATGACGCGACGCAACAGCGCGCACATCAGCACGCCCGTGCGCCTGCTGTCGCTTGAACCGATCGCCGCGATCCTGCGAGCGAGTGGATGCCCGATTTCTCTCGCCTCGGCGTCGTCGAGATTGAACGTGAGTTGCGACGACGTCGCGACGAGCAAAAGCCGCGCGCACGCAACATGCAACGCCATCGTCTGCGCTGTGACGTGTTTGCCGCATAGAACATCTACACACGCTCGCAGTAAGTCGTCAAACGGCGAAGTGTTCTCCAAAGACGCGTTCGGTCCTCCGCCGGTTTCCCAGCGCTCGTCTCGCGCAAACGTAGCGGCGAGCGCGCGCACTCGCTCGCTGCGCCCACCCCCGAGCGCGGCGACGCCACCAAATCCGCCATCACCCTCACTCGCGAATTCGATGAAATACTTGATGAATATCGACACCAACAAGGTGACGTTTATCGCGCTCACCGGCGTCGAGCGCGCGTTTCCGCTCGCCACGCTCAGTTGCCTCGCCGCGTGTTTCGCCAACTTATACAACCCACCATTTCGCGCGTTATTCACGAACAACGCCCGTCCATACGGCCGCAGTATTTCATCTAGCGTCCTCTCGCTCACCGACGTCATCGGTTCACTCACCGCGTTCCCTATCTCGTACCAAAACACATCCGTAATCTCCGGCGTCGCGTCTCGCGTCTCGCACATCGCCTTTAGACTCCGTCGGAGTTCCCCGTACGTCCCGCTCACCGACGCCGTGGACGCGCGCGTCGTCGCGCGCGTCGTCGATCGGCCTACCTCTCGTTCGCGTCTCGTCGCCGACGTCGTCGTCGTCGTCGTCGTCGTCGTCGCATCTTCCGCGCGTCGCGCACGATGATGTCTGCCACCTCGGTCGTTGTCGTTCGCGCGTTCGCGCGCGTCCGCCGCGTCGTCCGTCGCGTCGAGCGTCTCCCATTGATCGCCCTCGTCGTCGCCGCGCGTCGGCGTCGACGCCGCGCTCCCCATGACGCGCGTCGCTCTGCGGCGTCGGGCGACGACCACGCGTCGCGCGGCGCTACACGTCGACGCGCGCGCGCGAACGCGCGAACGCGACGCGACGCGTCGAGCGTCGACGCGACGCGCGCGCGCGAATCGTGCGCGCGCGCGGTACGGCGCGAGAGACGCGCTCGAACGCGCCGTCGCGCGCGTTTAAAAATTTGCAAATTTGCAGCGCGCGCGAAAGCCGATGACTGCGCCGCGCGATGACGCGGCGAACGCGATGCGAGACACGGTGATGGCGACGGTGTCGTCATCGGTGACGTTCGCGCTGTCCGCGATCGCGACGCAGAGGATCGGGCTGATTTTAAACGTCGGGTGTTACGGCGGCGCGCTCGGCGGCGCGCTGAGCGCGGCGTGCGCGAGCGCGAGCGCGGCGGCGAGCGGACACGCGGCGAGAGAGACGGTGAATTTATATAGCGATGATAAAAGTCGGCGAGGCAAAAGACGCTCGAAATCTCGGCGACGGTCGAGTTGGAACGCGGCGATGGGGGTGGACGAGGACGAAGTCGCGCGAGACGTCGGCGTCGGGCTCGCGACGTTTATGGCGCTGAGTCGAGGCAATTTGGGAAGGATTTTACCGAGCGACGTCTCTCGCGTGGGCGCGAACGCGTACAAGAGTATCGCCGCGCGTGGCAGCGATTACGCGAGCGAAGGACAGAAAAAAACGCTGCAAAAGTGGTTTAAAAAATTTGGCTGTCATCACTGCGGAAGCTCGAAAGGCAAGGTCATCGGCGACCACATGCCGCCGAACAAGACCGCGTTCGGTAGCGGGGCGCGCGCGGCGGCGAATCGAGGCGCGTCCACGACCAGACGCGTGTTCAACTTCATTCGCGGCGTGCCTTTGCAGCGTTTCTATCCTCAATGTGAGTCGTGCTCGGCGTTACAGAGCATCGCCGTGCGCACCGGCGCGACGAAACTCGTCTCGCACGCCGTCGGCGTTAGGTACGCCGTCTTCGCCGGCGCCGCCGTCGGCGTCTCGACGTTGCACTTCGGGACAATCAAAACCTGGGTGGACGATAAAGTTAAGCGCATCAACGGCGTCGTGCGCGCGTGAGCCGCGGACGAACGCCGATAGTATTGGTCATAGCAAATCATAGGTCACCAGCCGCCGGCGCCCTTCGTCGCTCTCGCCGCACTCTCGCGCGTCTCGCGGTCCCGAGCGTCGCGCGCGACATCGAGACGCGAGAAACGCGCGCGAAGGACGCGTTCGCGGCGATCGCGCGCGCGTCATGGTCGCTCCGGGATGGCAAAACAAGAAGAAGAAAACCTTGAAGGCGCGCGACAGCAAAAACTCGAAGGCGCTGAAATTGAAACGAGGGACGAAAGCCAAACACGACGCGATGAAGAAGCGCGTGAGCGGTAAAGCGCGGACGGGGAAAGCGGCGAGGCACGCGCTGCGGAACGAACGGCGCGCGGCGAGAAACGCGATAGATGATGCGGCGAAGAAGGCGAGCATGGAGAACCAAGACGTCGTGATGAAGTAGACCGCAGACCGAGTCGCGTCCGCGAGGGAGCGTCGGAGATTGTAATAGTACGTATTTGAAGAGAAATTAATTAAATCACGTTCGTGTGTTTGAATGTGCGAGTCAAATCGAAAACCGCGCGCTGCTATCTAGAACGTCTTCGACGAACGGAAAAACAACGGCGCTCTGTCAGACGATTTCAGGGGTGACTGTGTCGTCTCCAGACGCTGCAGCGGCGGCTTGCGCGGTCATGAGCTTGAAGACCCGACTCGCGAAAACAGATGGCTTCTCGATGGAGAAACCAGACGTCAGCAAAGCGGTGTCGAACAAGAGTTGGCAGTTGTCTGCGGCTTCGGCGACGCCGGATTCCTTCATCTTTTTCAACTGAGCGATGACGGGAGAAGCGGGGTTGATTTCCATCGTCTTCTTGCCCTTCATGTAATCTTGCGCGCGGTTATCACCCATGGCTTGGGCTTTCATGATGCGCTCCATGTTCGCGGACCAGCCGAATTTGGAAGTCACTAAGACGCACGGGGTGTCTGTGAGACGGTTTGACACCTCAACCTTTTCGACTTGTTCGCCGAGCGTGGCCTTCATCCAGTCCGTGAGATCTTTGTACTCTTCCGCGAGCGCTTCGCGCGCGGCTTTGTCTGCATCGTCCTCATCACCGAGATCAAGCGCTTCCTTGGAAGCGTCGACGATGGGCTTTTCCTTGAACGTCGCCAAGTTGGCCATGGCGACTTCATCAATCGGATCGAGCAAGTATAAGACTTCGAAGCCCTTTTGCTTGAGCTTTTCGAGGAACGGAGAAGCGTCAGCGGCGTCCTTGTTGTCTGCAGCGACAAAATAGATGCTGTTTTGGCCCTCCGGCATGTCGTTCAAGTAGTCGTCCAAGCCTCGCAACTCGCCGTCGTCGCCGCTCTTCGACGTGGTGAAGCGCAAGAGTTCAGCCAAATCCTTGCGGTTGTCCGTGTCTTCGATGACGCCCAACTTCAGATTACGTCCAAAGTTTTCCCAGAACGTGTCGTAATCGTCACCTTCACGCGCGGCGATGTCACGAAGCATGTCAAAAGTCTTGCGAATCAAGCGCTTGCGAATGACGCGAACGATGCGAGATTCTTGAAGGATTTCGCGAGAGACGTTGAGAGGCAAGTCGGAAGAATCGACGACGCCTCGAACGAAGGTGAGGTATCGCGGCAACAACGACTCGTCAAACTCGTCGGAGATGAACACGCGTCGAACGAAGAGTTTAATAGCCTTCGATTTGGACATCATGTCCTGTTGCTCGAACGGCGCCATGCCTGGGACGAACAAGATGGAGCGGAATTCGATGTCGCCCTCCACGGCGAAATGCGAGTGCGCGAGCGGGTCGAGGAACTCTTTGAACGTGGATTTGAAGAACTCGTTATACGACGCTTGCTCGACATCCTTGGGCGAACGAACCCAGATGGGCTTATCGTTGTTGGCCGTCGTCCACTCTTCCACTTGCTCGAACTCCTTCTTCTTCACGGGTTTGGGTTCCGGCTCGGTGAACTCCTCGCCCTTGGCCTCGGCTTCGATCTTCTTCTTCTGCCACGCTTCCTTCAAAGCATCGGTAGAAGCCTTGTCTTCGACTTCCTTTTCCTTGGTCGTCTTCGCCCAGACATCGATGGGGAAAGAGATGAACTCGCTGTACGTCTTCACGAGCGACGACAGCTTTTCCCCTGTGGAGAATTCCTCGCATCCTTCCTTGAGGTGCAAGACGATTTTTGTCCCGCGCGCGATGGCTTCTTCGCTCTCCTTCACGGTGTACGAGCTGGCGTTGATCTCGGACTCCCACACCCACGTCTTGTCGTCGTCACCCGACGCCGCCTTGGAGTACACGGTGATTTTATCAGCCACCAAAAACGCCGAATAAAAGCCGACGCCGAATTTACCGATCAAGTTTTCCCCGTCGCTTCGGCTCTGCAACATTTCCATAAACTTGGCCGTTCCCGAGCGCGCGATCGTCCCGAGCGACGACACGAGATCTTCTTTGTTCATCCCAATCCCCGTGTCCTCGATCGTCAGCGTTTTCGCCTCGGGATCTCCCTTAATCTTAATTCTCAACTCCTCGTTCCCTCCCATGGCGTTCGGGTCCGAGAGCGCGGAGAATCGAAGCTTGTCGCACGCGTCGCTCGCGTTCGACACGAGCTCGCGCAAGAACACATCCTTATTGCTGTACAACGAGTTCACGATCAAATCCATCAATCGGTGCACCTGCGCGCGCGCGAGCACCGCGATCGTCAGTCTCGCCGAAGTTCCCTCCGTTCCCTCTCGCGTCTTCTAGAAGGCCTTCTAGAAGGCTCTCTTCCGTCGCGCGCGCGACGCCCTCGCGCGCCTCCGTCTTCGCCACCACTCGCGCGCCGTCTCGCGTCGTGCGCGCACCTCGGCTTGATACTCAAACGTCTCTTCCGTCGCCGCCGCGCGCGTCGTCGTCAGCGCGCGCGCGCGTCGCGGCGTCGCCGTCCGCATCGCCGCCGCCGCCTCGACGTTCGTCATCGTCTTCGTCTTCGTCTTCGTCGTCGTCGCGCGTCGCGCGATCGTCGGCGCCGCGCGCCGCGCGCGCGCGCCGCCGGTCGTCGTCGTCGTCGTCGTCGTCATCGCTCGCGCGCGCGTCGTCGTGTGCGCGCCGTGCCGCACTTTGCGTCGGATTGGATTGGTTTCGTCGCGGCGGCATGGGCGCCGTCGGGCGATTCACGGGCGCGCCGCTGGCGCGCGTGATGTGCGCGATGACGCTCGCGACGTCGGTCGCCGCGCGCGCGATGCACGGCGCGCGCGCGGCGACGGTGATCGAGCGCGCGCTGTCGAGGACGCGCGGACGAGGACGCGGGCGAGGACGCTGGGGCGACGCGCGCGCGCTCGCGGCGATGGTCGGACGCGAGTGGGGGTTTTGTCACGGCGCCGCGGAGCTCGTGATCGGGATGACGCTGCTGAGCGAGCTCGGTCGAGCGGTCGAGCGGGCGTGCGGCACGCGGAGGTTCGCGGGGGCGACGTTGGCGGCGCGGTGCGCGATGGAGATCGTGTCGAGGGTCGCGTGGCGCGCGCGAGGGGTCGGGAACGACGTGTCGGGGCCGTACGGCGTGGTGTTCGCGCTGTTGGCGATGTATGGACGGGAGATTCCGGCGACGGCGACGTACGCGGCGGGCGTCGGCCCGCTGAGCTTCGCGTTGAGCGATAAATCGTTGACGTATTTCAGCGCTCTGTGCCTGGCGCTCGGTCGAGGGATCGTCAGCGCGAGATTGGCGCTCATAGGAACGTTCGCGGGGTACGTCGTCACGGATGGCATCGGCCTCGATCACCGCGCGTTGGCGGCGCCGGAGTGGGTGGCGAGCCTGTGCAGAGGCTTCGGCGCGCCCGGGCCAATCATCCGCGTTCGCGCGAGTAGTCGACCGCGAGGGCGCGGTGGTGACGGCGCGGTCGGCGTCGAACCGAGCGCGGAGAACATTCAATTGCTCGTGTCCATGGGATTCGATGAAGCCGCCGCCGCTCGAGCGTTGCGCCGGGCGAACGACGACGTGCAGCGCGCGACGAACATTTTACTCACGGCGTGAGCGCGCGCGCCGTGCGTAATATCGCGCGCGCCGTGCGCTCATCGCATGTAATATCTGTATGTCTAGTAGAATTCGTTGTTGTTACACGCCGCGCGCCCGTCGTCGCAAAATCTAAAACTGCGCGATTCTCGGCAAGAGCGACGGCATCGCCGCGTGTCGTCGATAGTTCCCCGTCAACGCCAATCCGCGCGCGCCGAATCCACCCCCCCCTCGCACGCTTTCGCAGCACGTCGTCGCCAACGCTTCTTCCCCGCTCGCCGCGAACGTCGTCGCGGTGTCTCCGCCTCCGCGCTCCCGCGCCCCCGTGTGCACGCCTTGCTTTTGCTTGTGTTTCGGCGACTTCGTGCACACCACGAACAGCCTCCCGCGCCGTCGCACGATCCTGCACGCCTCGCACAGTTTCTTTATCGCCGTTCGAACCTATCGCGTCGCGCGTCGTCGTCGGCGTCAGTCGTCGCGTCGGTCCCGTCGTCGAGCGAGGCGTAGGTCACGCCGAGCGTCGCGTCGCGTCGCGTCGTCGCGTCGTCGCGTCGTCGGTCGCGCGCGCGACCGCGACCGCGTCGTCCGCGACGTCGTCCGCGACGTCGTCCGCCATCTCGCGCCATCTCGCGCACCTTCATCGCGTCGAGGCGACGATCGCGCCGCAGTGCGGGACGCCGCGACGTCGCGCGGCGACGCCATGGCGCGCGAAAACGTCTTCCACGTCGAAAAGCACGCCAACGACGCGCTGCACAACCCGCCGAAGCGAGGGCGGACGCACACGGTGCGAGAGATCGAGGCCGCGGCGCGCGCGCTCGGACGCGCGACGACGAAGGACGACGACGGCGATGGCGACGGCGACGGCGATGGCGACGGCGTCGCCGCGGGCGACGTCGTCGTCGTCGATGGATGCGTCGTGCGCGTCGACGCGACGCGAAAACGATCGACGAAGACGACGCGCGCGCGCGAGTCCGCGCTCGCGACGAGCGGGGCGCTGGGTAAGGGCAAACGAAGAGCGCTCGCGGAGGAGGACAGGTGGAAGACGATGTCGCGCATCGAGAGCGGCGGGACGGCCGGCGCGGCGGCGCTTCGAGAGGCGAGGCGAGCGACGTTGGGACTGTCGCGCGGAGTTCGTGGGGAACGGGGCGACGACGACGGACCGGTCGTCGTGCCGGAGGGAGATTTACGCTTCGTCGACGGTTGGGCGGTCGGACGTCTGGACGGCGCGGCGGAAGGTTCGGAGACAGTAACGGGCGCGAGATCGCTCGATAGATCGCCCGACGGCGTCGCGGTGAAGTCGAAATCGATCGATGTATCGTTCGGACGCGCGAAGAAGAAGCGGCGAGACGCGGGACGAGTCGCGGAGACGACGACGACGAGTCGACGCGTCGGCGGTTTATCGTTCGACGTCGAAGAAGATTAGCGCGTAGAGCATGGCTCAGCCATCAACCACTAGGATCGCTGGGATAGATATAGTGATAGAGCTAGTACAGCAATTGCGAAATGCTTACATGACGACGCACTGGTCGCCGTTTGCCGGCGACGCATCGTTCGGATTATCCGGGATGGGTGCGTCCAGAGGCGCCGCGCTAGAATTCCGCGAGTTGCGGTAACATTCGGGCGGTTTGAATTCTACGCTCTTGACCGGGGCAGACTTGACTACGACTGGCGCTGCTTTCGGCAAATCGCGCGGCGCTGGAACGAGCGCTGGGGCCTGATTTACCACCGCCGCCGGCGCCGACGTGGACTCGCCGCGCGCCGCCGACGCAGTCGCGACTTCGACGTCCAATCCATCAATCGCTAATTTCTCACACTTCTCCGCCGCCTGTCTGACGAGTCTTTCGACCGCGTCCTCTACTTTCGCCTCGCTCTGTGTGCCTCTCTCTTCCTCATCAATCACTTTCAAAAAGTCGAGGCGAGTGCCGCCGACGTCTTCGGCGCCGCTGAACCGCCCAGTCCTCGTCCCACTATCGACGCCGAAGCCACCGCCGAACGCGTCCACGGGTGTGTTCGGCATCGATTTCGCTTTCCTCTGCGCCTCTAGTCTCGATCGCGCGCTGCTAACGCGAGCCATCGCCGCTTCGGTGGCTTTGCCTATGTCGTCAAAGTCCCGTCGGTTTCGCTCTTTCACCGTCGGCGACGCGCGGGCGGACTGCGACATCGAACGATGAATCGAATTTCTCTCGCTGAGACGTCTTATCGCGTCTTGCGTTCCTCCAGCGCGGCGTTTGCGCGCGCTATATCACGCTCGGTGCGATGGCTCAGGTAAAGCAAAGCCGTCGGTAGCGCGCAAAGGGTGCACAGCGCGAGCAATGGAGACGATAACACGAAGCCTTTGAGTGCGTCGCGCAACGGCTTTAAGACCTCGGTCGTGGTTGAGTGCAAGAGCTCGAACTCCATGCACACCGCCGAGTCGCGAACTGCGGCGGGGCGCGCGGAAGCGAAGCGCCGAGAAGAGTGAGACATAGCGCGGACGAATGAATATGAAAATATGAAAACTACCTATACCTACAGTTTACTCAAACCCACTGCAGCGGCCGGCAGGACCTTGTACGGGTTCATGATCCCGAACGGATCGAGCGCGCGTTTCATCGTCGCCATGAGTTCGACGGCTTTGGCGTCTTTACTATAGTGAATTTCTTCCGCCTTCATCACCCCTAACCCGTGCTCAGCGCTGACACTTCCCCGTTCATCGCGCGTGTACTCGTACACGAACGGCTCAATCGCACGTTCGATGGCGTCGTCGTATTCCGCGCACGACACATTCAAATGCAAATTTCCGTCTCCCGCGTGCCCGTATCCGAGCACCTTCACCCGCGATCCGAACATCGGACGTAAACGATCGCGCAATACGACGACTAAATTGTACATGCGAGCCGTCGGCAGTGAAAGGTCGTATTTGTACACCGCGCCCGCGTACTTGAGCGCCACCGATATGCGTTCGCGAAGAGTCCACAACGCGAAGGCGTGCTTCTCGTCTCTACCCACGACGCCATCGACGACGATGCGCTGACTCTTGACGACGTTCAAAAATGCGTCGAGTTTAGCGGTATCGTGTTTCGCATCGCTACCGCTGGTCTCGATGACGACGTAAAACTCGCACGGCTTCCCGGGTAGAGGGTCTCGCGTGCCGCTGAGTTGGGCCAAGACCAAGTCCAAACTTTCTCGGTCGAAAAACTCGTACGCGCTCAGAATTTCCCCGAGGAGCCCTCGAGCGAGCTTGAGCATCTCAACGCACTTCGCGAACGATTCCAAGCCGAACAAAGCCACGTTTACGCTCCGCGGCGCGCGCGGCGTGGAAATCGCCACCTTTGTCACCACGCCGAGCGTTCCTTCGGCGCCGATGAAGAGTTGCTTCAAATCGTACCCCGTGTTGTCTTTCCGCAGCGTGCGAACGAGGTCCAGTACATCCCCGTTCGGTAAAACGACCTCCAACCCGAGCACGCTTCCCCGTAAGCTGCCGTATCGCAACAATCTCAAACCGCCCGCGTTGGTCGACACGCACCCGCCCATTTGACACTTCCCTTTCGCCCCTAAATCGAGAGGCACCGTCATCCCTCGCGCGCGCACCGCGCTCTCCAGCTCCTCTAACACCACTCCCGCCTCGCACACCGCGCATCCCGCGTCTTCGTCGATGGAGACGATATCTCGCATGCGCTCCAGCGACACCACGACTTCGTCTCGCGTCGGCGTCCCGCCGCCCACCAACCCCGTGTTCCCTCCCTGCGGCACCACCGCGATCCTCCGCGCGTGGCAGTGACGCATGACTTTCGAAACTTCTTCCGTCGTTCGCGGCAGCACCACCACCGCGCTCGCGCCGACGTATTTCCCCATCCAGTCGACGCTGTACTTTTTCACATCTTCCGCGCGCGTCAACACGCGCGTCGCGTCGCCGCCGAGCGCGTCGACGAACGCGTCCGCGTCGCTCGCGCGCACGACACTGAACGGCCACTGTCGCGCGCGCGCGTCGCTCGCGCCGGCGCCGCCCATGGACGCCGACGCGACACTCTGTGACGCGACACCCGGTCTGGCCGACGCCGATGCCGCTCGAACTCGTCGACGCGGACACGCAGGTGGCGGGAAATCACGCGCACGGACGCATGGCGAAACAATCGCCGTGCGGGACGTGGTTTTACAAGCCCCACGTCGCGGGCGACGCGCGGAGCGCGGTAGAGTTTGCGTTTTACGCCGACGTTTCGAGAGAGGCGAAACTCGACGACGACGACGACGACGACGACGCGGTGCCGCGCGAGCGCGTCGATGACGCGGTGCCGACGCCGAAGACGCCTGATGACGCGAACGACGCCGCGCGCGCGCTGCGAGCGTTCGTGTGCGCGCGGATACCGAGGTGTCCGGCGTCGCGCGCGAGCAAGACGCGAGGACGAAACGAGACGTTCGGGACGAGCGATGGGTTCGGGGATGGGTTAGACGTGGATGGGTACCTGAGATTGAAGAATTTGACGTTCGGATACGCGCGACCGTGCGTGATCGATCTGAAGATCGGCGTTCGAACGTGGGATGGGAAGCACAGCGCGGAGTATTTGGAGAAGCGAGCGAAATCAGAGGCGGGGACGACGCACGAGACGCTCGGTTTCAAGGTGTGCGGCGCGCAGACGTACGACGCGAGTGGTGCGCTGCAAAGGTTGTCGAGGGATGAATGTAAACGCATACGCATGAGCGAGGCGCTGACGAAGGAGACGTTGGAAAACTTCGTGCGCGATCCCGCGACCGGGGAGAGGAACGCGTGGTTTTGGCCGGCGCTTTTGAAGCAGTTGTTAAGCGAACCGCTCAGAGCCCTGTCGTATCGATTAGTCGGTACATCGTTGCTCGTCGTGTACGAAAGCGGGAGCTTGGCGCCGTCAGAAATCGCGGGCGCGGTGTGCGTTCCAGAATCGAAATTGGAGGCTAGGTACATCGACTTTTGCCACGCCGTGCGTAAATGCGACGGCGAAGACGTGGATCATAATTTCGAGGGTGGGTTGAAACTGTTCCAGAGATTCGTCGAATCGATGTAGAAGTGCTAGAAACGATTAGCTAGACGTAGGTTATGTATCACGGGAGGTCACCGATCGCCTTAAACGCCTCTGACACGCGGATAAACATCCTCGTCGCCGATTTTCGTTCGCTCTCCGCCTTGTGCGTGTGCTTATCGGGATGCCACAACAGCGCGGCTCGGCGGTACGCCTTGGCTATTTCTTGCTTTGATGCATTCACGGCGACGCCCAGAGTTTTGTAGTGCTCGACTTGCACGTTACGTTCGCGTTGGATCTCAAAAACTCGCTGCGAGCGCTCGCGTTGGCGCTCGCGCTGCTCGTGTTCAAACCTGGCGCGACTCGCTTCTCTCTCGCGAGCCCAGTCTTTGCATACGCTGTGATCGGACGCGCGACAACCACATATCGAGCAAAAGCACACGATTTCTGGATTGTTTGCTTCGGTCTGCGGGAAGACGAGTTTGAATCCGGGGCACTCCGTGCACGTCTGACAGCCGACGCGTTCGGCGCCGGAGACGGCATCGCATGTCGATTCGCAAACTGTTTCCTCTCGCTCTAGCGCAATCTGCACGCGCTCACCTAGTATTCGCACGCGATGGCGTCGAACGCAAGCTTCATCTTCCTTGCGAGTCTTTTCGATGCGTTCAAGACGCTCACGCTTGCGAAATTCCTTTTCGTTGCAATGGTTACTCGACTCACATCCACAACGTGCACATCGAGTGCCATCGCGGGCGAGCACCACTGCATTGTACAAAGCCGTGTATTCTTCATTGTTCGCGTCGTGATTCGGCAACGGCGCGCGCTTCCATGAAGAAAATTTCGCGAAGGAGGTGCACGCTTTGTCGCAAATCTTGCACGGACCGCGAAGCACACCTTCAGCGTCGGCGTCGCCCATCTCACCGCACGGTTCTTTAACCTTGAACAAATCGGCGAGAGAATCAACCTTTAACCCTGGCGGCTTGATCATTTTCACTTCCGTCGCTCGCCGTTTCGTCGCACCCGCGAGAACGATCTTCTCTGCGTTACGCTGTTGCTGGCGTGCAAATTGCTCTTCTTCCCATCTTTCGGCCCAGAGTTCATCTGCATCTTCGACTTCAGCAGCGTCCGTCACGGAGTCGGCGTGTTCGCGCTCGAATGCTTTAAACATGTTCATACTATCTGCCATTCGCAGGTCGTCGTCCTGCTCGTCGGTATCTTCGCCGGCGACGACGCGCAATAATCGTGACATTAGCGATGACTCTTCCCCCTCCTCCTCCTCCTCCTCCTCCTTTTCTCTACGATTGGACATGGGCATAGAAACACCAACTGTGCTCGTCGCCGCATGCTTCATCGATACTTCGCTATCGACGTTGCGAATCGCGGCTTTTACCGGCCCGAGACGTTCGCACGTCGCCACTTCGACGCGAATGTCACGCATCACGCGCTCGAGACGCGATAACAGCGACTTGGCTTCCTCGATCGACTGTTTTATCGTCAAACAGACGGAATCAGTATCCTCAAAGTCAGCAGGCGCGGGCGATGGCGTCGCCGTCGGCGGTCCCGCCGGTTTCGTTGGCGCCGGTTTCGTCCGCGGCGCGCGCGAGCGTTCGCACGCTTTCAACCCGTCTCGCGCCGTTTGTGACGTCGGGTCGAGCTTCAACGCGAGTTCGAATGATCTCTTGGCCACATCGGTGTTCCCCATCGCCAACGCCGCCGCGCCCACGCGCGTCCTCGCCTTGGCGTAATGCCCGTCGATGTCCACCGCGCGCTCGGCGTCGCTCAGCGCCTGCGAATACTTGCCCATCTTCAAAAAGCACGCGCTACGATTGGAGTAACTCTTCGCATCCCCAGCCCTGCACTCGATCGCCCGCGTGTAGTGCCCCACCGCCCGTTCGAACCGACCGTCGTCGAACGCGTCGTTCCCTCTCTCGCGCCAATCCGCGTTCTCGTCCACGGCGTGCTCCGCGCTCGCGCACCCGCACCTCGAGCAATTCGTCAGCGTCAAATCGTTGTGCGGATGCGCTCGCGTCTCTTCCGCGCTCGACGCGTCTCGCGCGTACTCATTCGTGCGTTTCAAGTACCCCCCCCGCGCACGCCGCGCCGCACCGCAGGCACTCGCCCCGGCACTTCCCGAACAGGTCCCGCGTCGTCTCGCGATTCGGTTCCAAGTGCGCCTCCGCGCGTCGTCCCGCGCGCGCGTCCATCACCGCGCGCCTCGCGCTCGCGCTCGCTCGCGTCGGTCGCGTCGATCACTCGGCTCGCGTCGATCGCTCGCGTCGCGTCGGTCGCGTCGGTCGCGTCGATCACTCGCGCGGCGTCCATCGCTCGCGAGGCGTTTTCGCCGTTTCTTTCCCATCGCGCGCGCGGTCGATCGGTCGACGACGTCGGCGTCAGCCCTATCGCGCGCGTCGCGATCGTCGCGCCGCACACGCGCGCGAGCGCGGTGGAAATCTCGGGTCTCGCGCGTCGACGCGCGCGCGAACGATGCGCGGCGTCGCGGTGGCGCCGACGCGGTGCGCGACGCGCGCGCGCGGCGACGCGACGCGCGGCACGGCGACGCGAGCGGGACGCGCGACGCGACGGGGACGCGCGATGGCGCGGACGGGCGACGACGAGGCGGCGAACGCGAAGGCGAGCGCGAGCGCGGGGAAGAAGTGCGCGGCGGTCGTCGCGGGATGCGCGATGGCGCTCGCGATGGCGAGCGCGCGGGTCGCGGTGGCGGATTCGCTGCCGGATGAAGTCGACGTCAAGGTGCTGTGCGACGCGGCGTGCGAAAAGCGGTTGGAGAGTCAAGAGTTTAAGACGACGAAGAGCGGGCTGAGGTACAAGGAAATCAAGGAAGGCGACGGGATGGAACCGCCGGTTGGGTTCCAGGTCGTCGTGGATTACATCGCCATGGATGAAAAGGGACGAATTTTCGATAACAGCTTGGCCAAGGGCAAGCCGAACGATATTCGCGTCGTCGACTGCGTGGGTTCGGGCGATTTTGATTCCTGCACCGTGATTCCGGGCATGGACGAGGGGCTGCTGACGATGAAGTCTGGTGGTGTTCGTAGGTTGTACATTCCGGGCGAGCTGTCGTTTCCGAAAGGGTTGGCGAGCGCGCCGGGTCGACCAAAGGTGCCGCCGTTTTCGCCAGTCGTCTTCGACGTCAATCTCTTGTACATCCCGGGTTTCGATTAGGAGGTTTCGCGTCATAATAACAAACATCAAAGTCAACATTACTCTCATATCAAATTCGTTCCTATATGAAAAAAGTCGTGCCCTAATAGTCCTCACCCCTCGTCAACACTTCGACGCCCGAGGACGGCTTCAACAAAATCGTGTGCTCGTACTGAGCGACGTACGACCCCTTGATGTCGCAAAGTGGCGGGTAAGGTTGGACGATGCCGTTATCGCACAGATTCTTTAGCGCCATTGAATAGCGCTGCTCACCGATACGATCTAAGTATCGCTTACAGAACGCCAACGTGCCAAAGTTTCGATCGATGACGCCGAGGAGTTGCTTGGCGCGAGGAAGACGAAGCGGCACGTGACCGACGTCAAAGTTCTTCATGTAGTGACTGCATTCGCCATCCTCGATGACGTAACTGCGAGAGAAATAAACGTAAGCGCACGCGGTCAGTGAAAGTCGAGAAGCAAGCGAGGAATGTCAAGACCAATGGAGGCTGCGCGAACACTGGGAAGTCTCGCCGGGCGAGGTAGCGCGCAGTACTATGATATCTTGGTGTTCGATGTACGATCTCGGTGACGAGCTGGCCCGGAAAAACTCCAGACACTATGAAGACCATGACGGGTGTCACGAGTGACGGTCTTCGCCGTTTTAAATTCACCGAAATCGAAGAAAAAAAGAAACGAGCGAGCGAGCGAGCGAGCGAGCGAGCGAGCACGTACCCTCTCCCCGTGGTTCCAAAGGTTTCGATGGCGTAATACTCGCCCTCTTCCATCTTCGTTTGAACGCCACCTTTCACGATCGGGACACTTTTCCCGGCGTGAATCCTGTACGGATCGATGGAGTGCCCGTTCAAGTTGCTGCAGCACTTCACCTGGTACTCCTTGCCGTGAATTTCCACCGTGTGCGACTCCATGACTTCTTGCACCGCCTCACCGATATCGCACAACCGCACGTCGATCCCGGCCGATCTGATCCCGGTTTCTGTCGCCTCGTTCACCGCCTTCAACAGCGGGTCGTACATGTCGTTGAACGTCTTCGTGAACGCGCAGTCGATGATGCGTCCTTTCACTTGAACCCCAAAGTCGAATTTGATGACGTCGTCCTTATCGATCACGCTCTCGCACCCCCCGTTCGGCGTCCAATGCGCGGCGACGTGATTTTTCGAGCAACCCGTCGGAAACGCCACCCCAGCCTCCAGCCCGCGCTCCTCGATCAGCTTCCGCACGCTATTTTCCAACGTCTCGCACACGTCGATGTACTTCATCCCGGGTTTCACCCAATCGGAAATGTATTGCCGCACCTCTCGATGCACCTCCGCGCACTGCCGCGCCTCGTTGTACAGATTCTCTTCCAACCTCTCCAACTCTCGCTTCTCCTCGTCCGTCTCGCGCCACAGATTATGCTCGTGATGCGGCAATATCTCCCCCGCCGGATACTTCGCCCCCGGGTACAGCTCGCGCACGGGCGTCGACGGCGGCCTCGTCTGTTTCTTCCCGCTCGGGTACACCTTATTCGACGTCACCGCCGCCGCCGATTTCTTCTTCTTTTTCTTCTTCTTCTTCTTCTTCGTCGCCGTCGACGCCTCCCCGTCCTCGCGCGTCGCGTCGTCGCCGTCGTCGCCCGCGTCGTCGTCGTCGTCGTCGTCGTTCGCGCCGTCGTCGTCGCGCGTCATCCGCAGCGCCTCGACGTCGTCCGCGAGCGCCTCGACGTCGTCGCGCTCGGGCGCGCCGTCGCCGTCGCCGTCGTCGCCCATCGTCGCGGTCGCGCGCGTCGCGACGTGCGGTCGATCGTCACTCGGCGTCGCGCGTCGCCATGAACCGCGCCGAGCGACGCGCGCTGGCGAGGGCGCGCGAAAAGCGCGCGACCGCGGGCGTCGAGCGCGCGAGCGGCGCGTCGAGCGCGAGCGCGAGCGCGAGCGACGACGAAGACGTCCGAGTCGACGCCGACGTCGAGGTCGACCGTCGCGCGAGCGGCGCGGGCGCGACGACGGTGCGACGACGACGCGGGAACGGGGCGGCGGTGAGATCGGAAGGCGCGAAACGAGCGACGCGCGCGAGCGACGACGGCGCCAAGGGTGGGTTCCTGGCGAACGTGTCGTGGACGCACGTCTTCTTTTTGTTGCTGTTCGTCGCGCCGACGGCGTTCGTGTGCTTGGACTACGTGTTTAATATCACGCCGCCGCCTGGGCGGGCGTACGGGACGCTGACGCCCGAGGGGAGGATGTATCGAGATAAGATAAAGGCGTTTTATTCCGAGTACGCGCCGGAGAAGGCGACGGCGGCGAACATGGAAAAGTTGATGGTGGCGTACAAGGGGAGAGAACGCGCGCTGTATAATACGATTCGGAAAAAGTACGCGCGGGAAAAGCGCAAGCGACACGATCAGAGGTACGACGAGGATTGATGGACGCGATGCAATATAAATTAATATTCGCTGAAACAACGAGCGCGTCTCGTCGGCGCAACTCGCACTCAGTGATCGTCGTGATCGTGGTCGTGGGGATGCGCCGGCGCGCCGCTCAGGAGAAATTTCGTGTTGGAGAAATCCTGCAGCAGCGGATTGTACCCGCTTCCGGTGACCGTGGCCGCGACGTCGGCGTAGTCCGTCATGAACTTTTTCGTCGTCACTATTGTACACAGCCGCGCGTTGGCGCGATGGGTGTTTTGACTTGACGTCGCGAAGTCGATCGCTCGCAACGTGTCAAAGCACGTCGGAAAGAAGACGTCAGCCGATCCCGCCAGTCGCTCGGGCAAGAGATATGTGTCGTGATCGTCGGTTTGCCCGCCCACGCGCTGAGTTGCGACGAGAGGCGCGTTCACGCCTTCGATGCGCACGTTTGGTAGGGTGTCGAAATCCGCCGCGATGAAACGATGGTTCGGGCGCTTGGCGTGCAACGTCTCCATGAGTTGCATCGAGCCAGTGGGAACGAACCATGTTTCGTCCCCGCTCGACGCCAAAGAAGTAAGCGCGCGACGAATCGAGTGCATGAACCCGCGTGGGTTGTACGCGCCACCATCACCGTCCACGGCTAAGTCTGCGGTCAAATCGATCGCCTGCAACGTTCTCTGAATCAACGCATCCGCGAGCGGTGCCTCGCGTTGCGCGAGCTCGCCGGTCGTCAAATTTCTCACTATTTCCGTTTGCATCCATTCACCTTCACCGCGTTTAGGCCGCCACACCCTGTCGTGTGGTAGGTTATCCAACACCTCGAGCGCGATGACGAAACAGGTCTCCTCGTTCGTCGCGCCCCACGTTTGGAGACTCGTCGCGTCGCCCACCGTCGCGTCGTGGACGTCATTCGCGTGTCCCGAACGCCGCACGCGGTTGAGCTGGTCATCACGCAGCCTTTTACTAATATCAATCGACGTATACCTCATCTTTTCGTACACTTTCGGCGCCTCTCTTTTCACCGCGTCTAAAAATCCACTCGCAAACGTACCCGCGCCGCCGCCGATTTCGTACACACGCAACGGCTCCAACGCCTCGTCATCGCCGCAATCGCCCCGATGCGTCTCTAATATATATCGCACCAACGCATCGGCGTAATGTGGGGCGAAGATCTCTCCCGGCGTCAACCATTGCGCGCCTAAACGCGCGTATCGCCGGTTGAGCTCGCCAAAGTAATCATCTTGTCCCCGTAGCGCCTTGAAATCGATCGCGCCTTCGTCCATCGTCCCCACGGGCGCGCTCGTTTTGCGATCATTGGTAAAGTACCCTTTGTTCGGCGCGTACAGCGCGTCGTGGAGGTGCTCGCGCAGCAGCGTGCGCTTCGCCTCGGACGGTTTCGTCTCGTTCGACGGTTTCGACCGACGCGACGACGTCGACGCCTCGCGCGACGCGTCGTTCGCGAGAAAGACGTCCGAACGCGCGCCGCGCGCGAGCAGAGATGTGATTTCTCGCGCTCGGCGCGCGCGACGCGCGAGCATCGCGCGCGGTGACGACGACGACGGCGTCGATGACCAGTCGCGCGTCGCGCACTGGGGGCGTCGCGCTCGAGCGACGACGTCGACGAAGATTCGATCGACGATCGTGCGCGTCCGTGGAACGAATGAATGGTTCGTGCGAATGATGACAACACTAAAGCTTCGAGCGGCGAATCTCCATCTTCGCTATGGTTTCTAAGTGCACCTCATCCGGCCCGTCGGCGAGGCGGAGGGTGCGGGCGCCGGCGTAGAGACGGGCGAGAGGAGTGTCCTGACTCACGCCGGCACCGCCGTGGATTTGGATGGCGGCGTCGATGACGGAAAGCGCTGCGGCCGGTGCGGCCACTTTACAGGCAGCCACGGCGCCTCGAGCGAGTTTGATACCTCGCGCGTCGAGTTCGTGCGCGGCTTGCAGCGTGAGCAATCGAGCGCCGTCCAGCGTGACGCGACATTGACCGAGTCTTTGGAGTACTGCCCCGTTTTCCGCGAGTGGTTTGCCGAAGGCGACTCGAGATTTTGCTCTCGCGCTTGCGAGTTCCAACGCGCGCTCACCCATGCCGATCAATCGCATGCAATGATGTAATCGTCCCGGACCCAGACGACCCTGGGCGATTTCAAAACCGCGCCCTTCGCCGAGTAATATGCTCGCCGCGGCGTCGACGCGCACATTGGTGAACGTCACCTCGGCGTGTCCGTGCGGGGCATCGTCGTACCCGAAAACGGTCAACGGACGAACGACGCGCACGCCCGGGGCATCCATCGGACACAGCACCATGCTCTGTTGGCGATGCTTCGCCACGCCCGATCCATCTTTTGCGGTTTTGCCCATGAAAATAATAACCTTACACCTCGGATCGCACGCCCCCGAGGTCCACCATTTGCGTCCGTTCAAGACGTAATCTGATCCTTCGCGCGCGAGGGCGCTCTCGATGTTCGTCGCGTCCGAGCTCGCGACTGCGGGCTCGGTCATGGCGAAGCACGATCGTATTTCACCGGTGAGCAACGGGCGCAACCATCGCTCTTGCTGCTCTACCGAGCCGTATCGCAACAAAACCTCCATGTTGCCCGTATCAGGCGCAGAACAATTGAATGCCTCGCTCGCCCAAACACTCGCGCCCATGACTTCGGCGAGATACGCGTATTCGAGATTCGTCAGTCCTGGACCCGCGAACAGCGTCGACTCTTCGCCGTCGTTGGGGCGAATTTTCAATAGCGCCGCGCTGTCGAGGGGCAGCCACAAGTTCCACAACCCAGCGCTTTTAGCCGCAGTCTTCAATGATTCCACCGCGGGCGATACGCTCCATCGTTCAGGCGTGATGGCGTGCGCCTCGAGTTCTTCCTCCGCCTTGTACACGTGCGCGTGCATGAAGTGCTTGAGCTTGTTCAGCAACGACGCCGCTTTGGCGCTCGGCTCAAATCCTACCGCGGTAGCTGACGTCGTTTCCGAGCGATGCGCGAGATCGTTGACACCCCGCGGCACGTTCGCACCCTTAACCACCAATAACGCGCGCCTGGCGAAGACGTCTACGAGCTGTCCCATTTCGTGCGCGTTTGCACTCGACGCGTTGCCTTGCATCGCGCGCGCGCGCACCCCAGCGAGAATCGCAGCTCCTCGAAACAATGAAAGCGCGATATAAAACGGCCACGTCGTCGAGGCGCCTTCCGTCATAGGGTTCGGAAGCCCGCTTGCGCGCGACCAAGAGCGCACGTACGCGCCGACGTCTGGTACGCCTCGCGGTAAATTCGCGGGGTCCAGCGTAGGGTAGAGCTCCAACCCGGGAGGCAAATAATAAGGCAAACAATTGAACGCCACATCCGCGTATGGCGCACCCAGAGTGCTCAATTCCCAATCTAAAACCGCCAAAACGTCGACTTGGTCGTCGCCGTTCGAGCGCGCGCGACTCAGGACCAAGTTGTCCAATCGAAAGTCGCCGTGCACCAACCGCCCGCTAATCTCTTTCGCCGGCGCGTTCGAGCGCAGCCAAGCGATCAAAGTCATCATGGATTCTTCTGCGTGTACGCCGACCCCCGGTCCCACGCTCGCTTCGTACTGTTTCGCCCACCGTTCCGTCTGTCGCTCGCCGTAGCGCTCGGCTTTACCGAAATCGCCCAACCCCACCGCGCGCGGGTCCACCGCGTGCAGCGTCCCGAGCGTTCGCGCCATCTTCTCGTACACCGCTCCGCGACGACGCTCCGAGCATTCCTCCATGCGCGGTTGCAAATAAATATCCCCATCGACGTAAGACATGACGTAAAAGGCCTCGCCCAGCACGCGCGCGTCCTCGCACAGCGCGAGCGCGTCGGGCGTCGGCACGTTCGTCGTACGCAGCGCCCGCATCACGGCGTATTCGCGCTCGACCGCGTGCGCGGACTTCAGCAACGTTCCCGCCGGTTTCTTTCGCACGACGTACGTCCCGCAGACGTCACCGCGGCGCGTCAGCGCGAGGATCTTATACGTCGGGTTCGACTGTCCGTGCGCAAACTGGTCGACGTCGAGCGACGCGCACGCGCGAGGGAACCCGGGTACGCGCGCGCGACAGAAGCGCAGAAGCGCGGTCTCGTCGATCGGGTGGCGACATTTCCCCATCGCGCGCGTCGAAGTGTGGGAACCGCGTTGGAGCGTGGTTTGGTTTTGCTTGTTATTACTCGCGACGGCGACGGCCGCTACGAAAGTCTTGGTTGGCGCGCGAGCGGCGTGCATAGATAAGTGTGAAGAGATATCAATCGTCTTCTTCTTGGAGCAAGAGATAGTAGGCGAACGCGCACAAGCCGATGAAGGCGAACGGCGCGGCGCCGGCGCCGTATTCTTGCTTTTTGACGTTGCGGAACGAGTTGCGATCGAGCGCGCCAGAATACTTCTTGCGCTGCGCCGGCGCCGCCGCGGGCTTGGGCTTTGCGGTAGCCTTCACCTTGGACCCGGATTTCTTCGCCGCGTACGATTTCTTCGCCGTCGATCGCTTGCTCTTGGCGGCGTACGGAGACGGCGCGTCGCGGTTGCGGAACGCTTCGAGTTCAGCCTCCTTCTCCTCGGGCGTCTTTGATCGAAGCGCCTCCATGCGCTCACGCTGCGCGTCACGTCTCGCGCGCGCCGCCGCGGTCTCTTCTTTCGCTTGGCGCGCTCTGGTTTGCAACAGTTCGCGTTGCGCCGCCCGTCGAGCCTCCACCGCCGCCATCGCCGCGGCGTCTCTCTCCTTAATCTGCGCCCGCAACTTCGCTTGCCTCTCGGAATCTCTCGATTGCACCTCCGCTTGTACCTTGGCCAACCGCGCCGCGTTTTCCTCGCGCTTCTGTTGCGCCCTCAACGTCGCGTCGCTCGGCCCGTTCGCGCTCGGCGCGCTCGTCTTCGTCTTCGTCTTCGTCTTCGTCGATCCCCCATCGTTCGCGTCCGCGCCCGCCCCGACGAGCGCGCGCCAATTCCACGATTCAAACTCCTTCAAATCCTTATCGTCCTCAAGCGCCGGCGCGACGGATTCTTCCGAGTCCTCCACCGCCCTCGCGTACAGCGTCGCCGCGTCGAGCGTCTCCGCGCTCGCGTCCCCCCCCGCCTCCTCCGCGCGCGCGTCCCCGACGCTCGACATCGCCAGCGCCGCGCTCGCGACGACCGCCGCGACGTCCCGCATCGTCCATCGCGCCTTTTCGTCCTCCCACCGTCCCGCGCGCGTCACCGCGCGTCGCGTCTCGTCGGCATTCGCATTCGCGTTCGCGTTCGATCGTTGAATCCGACGCGTCGATTTCGTCGTTCGTCGCGCGCCGGACGCGCGTCCCGCGTCGGCGACGCCGCGCGTCGTCGCGCGCGTCGTCGCCCGCATCCCGATCGTCGCTCGCCCTCGCGCGTCGCGACGCGTCGGCCGATGTCGTCACCGGACGCGATCGTTCGCCGTTCGAGCCGCGGTCGGTCGGTCGTTCGGTCGCGCGCGCGCGTCGCGTCGCGTCGCGTCGTCCGTCGCGCGCGCGGGCGATCGCGCGCGGCGATCGTCGCGACGCGACGCGCGCGACCGCCCGCGATCACGCGTCGCGCGTCGCGCGCCGCGCGCGAATCTCGAGCCGGCGCCGTCGCGCCGTCGCGGCGTCCGGCGCGCGCGCGCGTCGCGACGACGCGACGTACGCGACGTTGGCGCACGCGAGGAGGGCGAGCGCGGCGTACGCGGCGCCCTTGCCCGGCGGGCGCGCCCGCGCGAGGACGTACCCGAACGTCGCGCCGTCCGTCGCGCGCGCGCGACGACGTGACGACGCGACGACGCGACGACGCGACGCGACGACGCGACGCGCGATGGCGACGGCGCGCGCGCGACGCGCGAGCGCGTCCGCGTGGCGCGTCGCGGCGCTCGCGTGCGCGCTCGCGTGCGCGGCGTGCGGCGCGTACGCGGCGAGCGCGCGCGACGCGAGTTCGTTGTTCGACGGCGTCGCGAGGCGACGGCGCGGACGACGCGGGACGGCGCGCGACGGCGACGGCGCGGACGACGACGACGGCGACGACGACGACGCGCGAGTACCCGCGTCCGCGTCGTCGACGGTGTGGACGCGGCGCGCGCTGTCGGTGCTGGTGCCGCTGCGCGGCGTCGCGCGGCGGTGGTTGTTGGGCGAGGGCGCGCGCGCGAGCGGCGCGTTCGTCGATCCGTCGCTGCCGATATACGTCGCGGGCGCGACGTCGTGCCGAGCGCTGGAGCGAAGGCTGGGGAAAGAGCTGTGGGTGTGGTTCGTCGACGCGATCGGGATCGGGCGGGCGAGCGCGGGGCGGGCGAGGTTGACGAGCGTGCTGCGAGACGCGAGGACGACGGAGGCGTTGGACGAGACGTTCGATGAATTAGCGAAGAGGTACCCGCGAGGACGATGCGAGGATGACGACGATGAGGGCGACGCGCGCGCGGTGAGCCTGAGCGCGGAGGGGCTGATTAAGTTTAGCGACGGGATACGCGGGTCGATTCGGAACGTCATGGCGCTTCGACCGGAAGCCGTGGCGATTCAGCCCGCGAGCGCGAGCGAGCACGCCTTCTTGCGGGATAACTTTGATTTATTGTTCCCGTCCACCGATCCCTTGGATCGGTCGACGTTTCACGCGCTGGCGAAGCTCATTTTAGTGCGCCGCATCGTCAAGGCGTTGGTCACGGATTTCGGCGGCGTCGAACGCATTCGACGCGGACTCGCCGAGCCGCTCGTCATCGACGTCCAAGTCGTCGTCGAGGGCGACGTGGTGTTTCGCGTGCACACGGTCGCGCCGAAAAGTGACGCCGTGAGCGGCGTGGGACAGCGTTTAGGGGTAATTTCCGAATAGCCGAGCGTCGCGCTCGACGCGGCGAAGTAGAAAAAAGTTGTGATGAGTCCGTCGCGCGCGCCATCCGCCGCCGCGCGCGACCGCGCGCGCGAGGCGCGCGACGCGTCCATCGGCGCGCGCGTCGCGTCGCGCATCTCGGATATCGACGCCAGGACGTCGCGCGGTGTCTCGTCCGCGTCGAGTGTTTGTTTAGTGTTGCGACGCCGCACGCGCCGCGGACGCGCGCGATGTCGCCGAGCAAGCTCAGGGTGAACACGCAGCGTCTACATCGCGCGTATTCGAGCGGAGATTTAGGCCGCCGGCCGAAATTCGCCACCAACGTCGCGGTGCTGCTGCTGACAAACGTCGGGCTTTTGTCATTCTTCTTGGGCGGCGTGTACTTTGTGCTGTCGGGATGGGACCAAACCGCGACGCTGTGCGTCGTCGGGTACGTGTGCTGTGGTTTGGCGTTGGCGATACCGTCGATGACATTCTCGAAGTCGTTGGATGACGAGAAGGTGGCGTGCGACGACGATGAGGCCAAGCGCGACGAAGACTCGAGGGTGTTGTACCGCGTCTTCGCGGGCGTGCTCAACGTCGCGGGTTTAATTTTAGGAATTCTCGGGTCGTTACTGTACAGTCCTGGATTTTGTAAGTGGGCAACGAGTGGGCGATTCGATCCGTACGTGAATGATGCTGATTTCGAGACGTTGACCGATCGAGCGAACGTGATTTGGGCGATTTCATTTCTGCTGTTCCCAGTCGGCAGCGGGCTCTTCTTGTACGACAGAAAACGGACGTTGGAAAAGAGAGCTGCGTTGAAGCAGCGCCGCGCGCCTGGATATTTTTCGCAAGAGCTGTATTTATACACGTGGATTGAGATCGCGCTCGTCATATTCGCCGTCGGCGGCATGCTGTTTTGCTTTGACGACAACGAAGGCCTCCTCGTGGGCTCGCTCGTCCTCTTTTTTATAGGAGGCGGGATCAAGGCTGGTTTGATGTTCCACGAATTGAGGATGTTCTTTGGTGGCACGTGCGATGCAATGCGTGAAGTTCGCGACTCCGACGATTCAGACGAGCGATCGCCGCTGATTGGGGATAGGGATAACATGTCGGACACGTCGTCCTTGCTCGGCGACGCCTGATTTATTTAAGAGCTAGAGTATCCATTAGACGACTTGAAGTAAGATTCTAGTACGATTTAGGCTACAAACGGACGACTATTCTTGTTTCGAGCCGTCAGCACCTCGACCCCATCGGACGTGATGAGCAGCGTGTGCTCGTACTGCGCGCTTCGCGCTCCGTTCGTCGTCACCGCCGTCCATCCATCCGGCCAGTGCACGACTTTGTGCGACGATGACTCGTTAAACATGGGCTCGATCGTGAACGTCATTCCTTCCTTCATCACACCGATCGCCTTATTGCGAGCGTAGTGTGGAACGTTCGGGGCGCAGTGGAAAAGCTGGCCGATGCCGTGCCCGCAAAAGTCCTTCACGCTCGCGTATCCGCCTCGGGAAGCTTCCTCGGCGATGATTTCGCCAAGGTCTCTGAATCGTCGACCGGGTCGGCAGTACGCGATGGCCTTTTCCAGGGCTTTGCGCGTGCAGTCCATGAGCTTCTGCGCCGCTTTCGACTTGGCTCCGCCCTTGCCGACGTAATACGTTTCATTCAAATCGCCGTGGTATCCGTTCAGGTGAACCGTGATGTCCAAATTGACGATGTCGCCGTCCTCGAGAGGGCGCGCGTCGGGAATGCCGTGACACACGACCTCGTTCACGGATGTGCACAGCGACTTTGGAAAACCCATGTAGTTGAGCGGCGACGGATACGCGCCGTTTCCAACCGTCACCGCGTGACATATACGATCGAGCTCCTCCGTCGTGACGCCGGGCTCGAGCGCCCACGCCACTGTATCCATCACGTGTCGCGCCAAAGAACACGCCGCGCGCATCGCCTGTCGAGCCTCATGCGGCTTTACCTCTACGGTGCTTTGGAATCGTGACCCAAACTCCTCTTCCGGCCATCCTGAACTGGCGTAATCGGGAGGATTCAACCCGCTCGGGTACGATCGTTTCGCGGTCGTCTTTCGCGGTCGTAGCTTCCCCGTCCACGCGAACGTGGGCATCTTCACTGACCTCGAGCTTCGCTTCGCGCCCGCGCTTTGCACGTGAAACGCAAAATCATTTTTGTCCCCGTCCCACCAATCCATCGTTTTTCGCACTTCATCCAACGTTCGCCACTTCCCCGTCCGCGCCGCCTCGAGTCGAGCCGCCGTCTCCCTCGCGCGCGCGTCCTCGTTTCCACCCGCCGTCTCCGCGACCTCCCTCGACGCCTCCACGTCCGACCCCCAGGACTCATCGCTGTCGCATCCTTCGTCGTCGCTCGAGTCCACCGCGCGGATTTCGTGCTCCGTCGTTCCGCGCAGCTCGACCGAGCCGCCGCGCGCGCTAAAGCGCGCGTCCTCGCCCTCGAACACGTGCACGAACGACACGCTCTCGTGGACGTCGGGAATCAACCGCGCGATGACGAACGAAGGTCCGGAGTCGCATCGCGCGCGCACGGTGACGCGCTTCGCGCCCTCGCGCGCGGAGAGCAGCGTCACGCCCGTGCACTCGAAGGACGTCTCGCACGCGCCGCCGAGCGTGCGGTGACGGAAATACCGCGGCGCGTCGTCGTCGACTCGAAGCGCGAACGACATGATGGAACGTCGACTCGCGGACGCGACGTTCGCGCGGCGTCCAGGCGTCGATCGAGCGCGTCGACGTTCGCGACGGCGCGGGACGCGGAGTGTCGCCTCGAACCTCTCTCTACTCACACAAAACGCTACGCTACGCGCCCGCGCGACGCCCGCGCGACGCCCCACCGTCGAACGACGCGCACCTCGTTCGTCACCGCGCCCCGTTCGAGGCGCGTCGTCACGACGTCGCCTCGCGCGTCGTCTCCGGCGCGTCGCCGTTCCACCTCGCCCACCGTTGAAAATTATACGCCTGCACGTTCGCGTTCGCCGTGTGACACGCGAGCAGGATGTGATTCCTCGGCTGCACCCTCCACGCGAACCGCATGAACAGCCCGGAGTACACCACCAGCGCGCCCGTCATCGGTCCGCTGATCATCGACTCCGGCTTCTTCGTGTCCGCCAAG
>JACLAB010012474.1_pt1 | contig 69782 bp, 40 predicted proteins | sample 8027921 | NCBI WGS metagenome assembly JACLAB01 (sample SAMN15725117, study PRJNA655200) | protist metagenome | isolation source: fluorescence activated cell sorting (FACS) single amplified genomes of... | place: USA: West Boothbay Harbor, Gulf of Maine | collected 2000-07-19 | reverse complement strand
GTTGGATCACGCTGTACGCACAGGAGGCGTGTGGGAGGTTGGTGGACGATGAGAATGATGAGAAAATGTATACGTTGATGCGAGAGGGTAAGGACTCGACTGAGTGGAGAAGGGTGATGTGCCAGGTCGCCGATGGACCGTGCGACAGCGCGAGGAGCTCAGAACCAGGAAACGCGGCGCCGACGGTGAATCTCGGCGCTCGTGGCGAGGAGCTGTGAGTAGGTAAGTTGTAGCGGAAATTCTAGACAACTTTAGACGTCTCCTATTTTGTGTTTCGTTTTACATAATAGTGTGCAAGGAGACAGGTTTGGAATTCGCGCCGCGTTTATGAAATCGTATTCTGCGTCGACGGGTGTTCGCGACGCTGACTCGGTAGCGCCGGTTGATCGTCCCAAATGGACGAGCGGTTCGATTCATGTAGCATGCCGTCGCTTCTGTGTGTCTCTTGCACGTTTTCGTCGCTCAATATAGAATCGGGCAGTGAATCAGTCGTCAGCTGTGCGCGAGGATCGTCAATGACTTCTTCGTTCTCAAACAGCGTACGCGGTCGCTCGAGCTGGAGCGAAAGGCGGCGCTGCGGCGAACGAGGTGCTGAGCCGATCGACGCTGAACCAATCTCTATATCTCCGGCATCGATGGCGACACCCTCTAACGTGCCGCTCGGCTCTGGGCGAAGCGTCTTTGAGCTGAGTTGAGCACGTCTGGAGAGACTCTGGAGAAATTCCTTCTTCCTCTCCGATTTGGCGGAGCGTCGTCGAGTGCTGCTGTGGAGTGTCGTCGTCATGAGTTTCTCAACCTTTGTTGGGATGACGTACAAAAGCATATCCGTCGCACACTCGTACGAACAAGTCGTGTTATCTTCTTCGAAATGTGCCTTCTTCACCGGCGTTTTATCCGACTCTTCCGCCGCCGCCAACGCGACGAGATTCTGAGAAGAGCCGCGAACGAGACCATTCTTGCCGAATTTGATGGAAGCCAGTTTGGACTCAAGTTTACGCTCCAGTTGACGTTCGGGCGTCGACGACGACACGGAAGCCATGGATGTGCGCTTAAAGTCCACGACACGTGGTCCAGACAGCGTCCCACACGTTTCGTTGTACAGCGATCCCGTCAATACGACGACCACGTCCCGTTCATCGTATTCGAGTTTGAACCCCTTGGATAACTTGACGAGTTTGCCAGCGAGAGAAAGCTTGCCGACGGGTGCTTCCGGGAACGCGACCGAGATCGCGGGTTGCAAGACAGTTTCCGCAAGCACGGCGAAAATGTTGCGCCACAAGTGTTCAATGGTCGAGTGTTCACGCTCATCGTTTTTGATTTCGTTGAGCAGGCTATAAGGAATGACAAAGCCGAACATTGCCGTCTGCGCGATGGCGCGCACGCCGCTACGTAAAAGTTCGTCTTCAGCTTGTTCATCAGAGTTTGCGAGCGCCTCATACACCGCCAGAGCCCAGGCATGTGGATGAGATTTGCAACCGGCGGTGATACATTTCTCTGTATCATTCGCATCTTCGATTTGAACCACCCCATTCCCGACGAGCAGCAAGCCGGTGCTTGGCTTCGTGTCTGGATCAACGATGATATCCCCAGTCTTATATTCTACCACTTCAGCCTCGCGAAGGAACTGTTTACGGATATCCCGATTCTTGATGCCGCAATTTCGAGTGGGATCAAACAATGGGATCGCCGCGAGAATGCGACCAGGCGAAGTGCGAGACGGTGGCAACGGTCGAGCTATCAGTCGTTGCAGATACATGTCGTGCTCCGCGGCGAGCATCGACCCCTCTGACTCGTCTAGCAGGCCAGTGTGAGTCAGAAGCTTGGTCTCCGCCATCGTCACTTCAAGAATCTCGCGTGCGAGTGCTTCGGATCGAAGAGATCGAGAAATCGCGTTGTGATCATGCTGCATCTCTTTGAGCTGCTCGACTGCTCGCTCAACTTCTTGTTCAGACTCCCAAATCACGTCTCGTACGTGATTCGTCTTCATCGACGTCTCGTTTGCCAAGTTCTCCCCGATACCACCCACTTTTTTTATCGTAAACGATTTTGCAAACTCATCGATTTCCGACGCTTCGGCTGGCGCTTCTTCGTCATCTTTACCGAGCAAAGTTTTAAACTGATTAGACGTTATTCGATGTACGCTAATCAAAGCTTGTAAACCTTGCATTTGCCTTCGCGTGGGCATCCAAGGTTCTTCTGCTAGCCTAATGTACCGCATGACGTGCAAAAGCCGTTGCCCAAGCTTTCGCTTCTGTAACCAAGCCAAGACACGACTCTTCACTCGGCTTTGTCGCATAAATCGATTGAACTCTTCGAAATCGCACAATGCTTGATGTGCTTTATCCGTTGCTCTTTCACACGCGAGAAGAAGACCATGGGCAACTTTGGCGTCAATCAAATCATCCTCCAACATTGACCACACTTCTTTGCATAAACCAGCCAAGAATCTCGTGCGCATCTCCTCCTTTAACTGTGCATCCATTTTCGCAATCTCCATAGTGAACTCTACTTCAGTTTCTTGCTGCGTTCGCAAAAATGGAACCAACTGTTTGATTGCGGTGAAATCTGGGGCACCAAGGTATTGCGCACCCGTCTCTTCCAGCCTCTCTTCGTAGTGTGAGAGCGCGCGCTCGTGAATGGCTTTACGCGCCGCCATGATGGTGCGCTCGTGACTGAGACCGGGCGTCAAGAGACCAACGATTCGCAGCATGGCCGCTGCCGTCGACGCGTTGATGAGGAGCGTCCCGATGACGGCGGATGAAACCATCGCCAACGTGGCGCCACGTTCTCTCGATGTGAAGGATTCCTCTTCGAGTACGACGAGCACAAGCGCTAGACCGACAGCTCCTCGCAAGCCACTCCAAACACAAATGAAAGACTCCCGAAGCGTCAACTCGTGGCCCTTGTACACGTTCATCCAAGGGTACAAAATTGTGACGACGACGAGACGGATGAGATTGAGCAAGACATAGAGAAGGATACCCCAGCCGAGATCTTCCGGTTTAATGTCTAATTCACCGAGCAAGATGTCAGCGACGATGAGGAAGCCAGCCAACACGAAGATGATTGTGTTGGCGGCGTACGTCAAGACCTCCCAGAAGTGGTGCATGGAATGCTGAATGTGACCCTTGAAGAAGGTTCTCCCGTTGGCGCTCATGTAACAGCCCAAGACGACGACAGCCAACACGCCGCTGCAATGAACGACATTCTCAGCCAACATGAAGGAAATGTAACCGGCAAAGAGCGTGATCGTAATATCCACTAAGTGATCGTTATGCGAGTGAGTGAGCCAGATTAAGCAAACCTGACCGACGACGACGCCGATGAGCACAGATTCGAGCGGCTGCAAAATCAAATCTGCAATAACCGATCCGAACGTCTTTTCCTCACCCTTGGCGATGGCCAAAAAGACGTTGAACACGACAATGGCCGTACCATCGTTCACCAAAGATTCACCTTCGATGAGATGACCCAAAATTTTGCTCGCACCAACCTCCTTCAGAATGGCCACCACGGCGACTGGATCCGTCGCCGCCAAAATCGATCCCACCATCATGCAAAAACCCCAGCTCCAATTCAACGGAAACACGCGCAAGACGCACCCGGTGAGCCCCATTGAGATCAACACCCCGGGACCGGCGAGAATGAGCACTTTCGGCAACACTTTCCTCAGCGTGTGCCACTCCATCGAAAACGAAGACTCAAAAATCAACGCCGGAAGGAAAACCGCCAACAACAAGTGCGGATTAATCCCACTCCACGCATCTAGCGACGCCTCGAGCATGCCCAAATCCGCGTAGTAATACACCAACGCCACGAGCATCCCGATGACAAACAGCACGACGGTGTACGGCACCGAGGATCCGTGCAACGTCGTTCTCGCGAACGAACCCAACGCCAGCGATATAAAGATGAACCACAACGGCGCCGTTTGATCCGTGTGTCCACCCGCGTGCGCATCCTCCGTCGTTTGCAACAACGCCCGCGTCATCGCTTCGCCGTCACGCATCCTCATTGTCTTTTTCGCTACGCTCTCGTCGCCGTCAACCGTGAATCACTCACGCGCTTTCTCTTCACGCGTTTTCTTCAGCCGATCGTTCGTTACCGCCCTCGACGACAACACCGGCGTCGTGAACGACGCGCCGTCCGTCGGTTCGTTCGAATCAAAGACGTGCGCGCGATTGTTTACTCGCGCGCGCGACCGCGAGGGGTCTCACGGCGTGAGACGCGCGCGAGTGACGCCGAAGCGGTTGGGCAGCTCGGCACCAGCGCCGCCGCACGCGGGTGTTTATTTCCTCTGGCAACAATAGTCTCGAACAGCGCGCGTTCGTTCGTTCGTTCGTTCTCAAAGGCCGCCTGTAATCCCTGTAATCCAGGAATACGGCCGACTGGTCATGTCACCAAGTAGTCACTCAAGAGGCTTCACAGAAGTCCACTTATGCTGTTGAATATTATTTTTGTAACTGTTGCCAACTAGCCCCAAGTGATGTCGCGGTTCCTGAACCGTGAAATGAGTCAGATTTAGTGGCGCCCGAACGGCGGCGACGCGGGGTTTGATTCAATGGAGCGCGACGCGGGATGAATATAAGAGAATGAACAAAAGAAAGAATGGTGTTGTCATGGATTTAATAATGATTCTAGCCGGCAAAGGTGACTCCGGCGATGCCGGCGTAGTCGTTGAGAGCCTTTTGAGCGTCGGGCGGAAGGGTCTGGACGAAACCGGCGATGGGTCTAGAGGCGGAGAATTGCGCGAGGCATCGGGCGAGGTGGGCGCGGTAGTCGGTGACTTCCGGAACCGGATCGACCTCCTTAATGGCGCCTTGAGTAAGGCGGGAGTAAGAGGCGGCGTACCCGGCGTTGGCTTCCATCTCTTCGAGCAAAGCGTCGTCGTCCTCGGCGGCGGCGTCCGCTTCGTCGGGCTTCATGCACAAGGCAATGACGCCGGCTCCGAGCTTGTTCCAGGCGGAAGGACGATCGATGATGGATTGAACTTCCGTGAGAAACTTGATACCGGCGACGCACGCGAGCTTACGCTCAGTTTTGCCGATGACGCCCGGGATTTCCGCGGCGACTACGTTTTCTAAAATCATGTCAAAGATGCCCGGTTGCACCTTGTTCATGCTATCGATGACGCTCGATGGGCCGTGCTTGACGCACAGAGCGCACGTAAAGACAACCAACGATCTACTGAATTTGGGAGTCTTGCTGGTTTGCTGACGTTGAAACAAGATGCTCCAAATGGTCGGTAAGAATTGAGCCCAAGCGTCTAAGGCCAGCGACTCGATGAAAGAATTCAAAATGTAGAACCCTTGGTGATCTTGCGCCTTGCTAGAGACGAGTTTCTGGAAAACCCCGAGCACACCTTGCAAGTGTCCTCCGGAGATGACCTCTTGCGGTGCCTTGGTCAAGTAAGCCTTCAACAAACGAACCAGCGGCGTGACGTTGGCACGGCGATCCCACATGAGCGGAGTCAGCAACGCCGGGAAGATGGACATGTACGACGGCGGAAGCTGTGCTCCAGTCTGGTAGCCCTCAATCATTTGCGCCAAGAGTTGGAAAACGTACGGCGTGAACTCGACGACGTCAGCCGTGAGCACGTGTTGATAAGCGGGGAACAGGAGCTGCTCAAACGAAGCCATGAGAGCTGCGTCGCCTCCGGCATTCTTCACCAACGAAGCGACAGATTCGAACAAGTAGTGCGCGAACGTCGGATTCCTAGGGTTCTTGCACAGTTCGAGCAACATACCGCTCAGATGCTGCAAGCAAATCGTCGCTACTGGTTTGACGTCAGCGCCACTAAAGGCGATAACACGCATGACACACTTCATGACGTACTCATTCTCCGCGCTATCGGGCATTGTGAACGCCTGGAACATGTTCGTGTAGAGTTGCTGACTCAACGGCGCGATATCAGCCGATGTATAGCGCATCACTCCAGGTCCGTCACGCACCGTCAGCAATCGTTCAAAGCAGTTGGCGGCGTACGAGTGCACTACGTTCTCCTCTGCGGCGAGCAACTGAATCAAAGCTGGAAGAAGCGGAGCGACGACAGCCTTCGGAATCTGCGAACGGAACATCGTCAAAAACTTCAGGGCATCCGCGCGAACAACCGGACTCGCGGTGCTCTTGGCGGCCGCGATCTCCGGCGCAATATGTTGGTTGAAAAAGTCGACGATGTTGACGAGATCATTCGTTTCAGTCGCACCCTTAACCAAGGACTTCGACTTGACAGTCAAAGCCATGACTAAATAAATTGCGGCATCTTTCGCCTTCCAAAAGTTCCGTGGATCTGACGAGTACTGTCCCAGAAGCGATTGCACGTAGCCGGTGACGGCACCGGTGACGTGCTGAGGAAACTTAGCCGTGAGAGCCTTGACGAGTTCGCACGCGCCTCGTCGACGAGTATCCGCATCGCTTCCTTCCAAATCTCTTCGGATGTACTCAACAAAGTTGTCGTTGAACAATTCTTCGTCGTCATCTCTAAACTGCAAGTTCGGAATGATGATGTTTTCGCACACCTGCTTCAGCGTATCCGGAGACTCGAAGAGCTTGTGATGCACGCTGCTCGCAACCGTTGTAAGGAATTTAACACCACTCGTCACGAGGTGATCTCGATTCGTCGCCAAATCGGTCGACATGAGTAGCGTCCAGACGGCTTGTACGAAAGTCTGGAGGTATGTGGCAAACTCTTCTTCGCTCTTTTCCATGTACAAGTTGATGTTGTCACACACCGCCGCCTTGACTTGGTCCACCTCACTCGCCTTTTCGGAATCAGAGCTCGACGCCAGCTCAGCCGGTGCTTGGAAGCCCAAAAGCTTGTGGAAAATTTCCATCCATTGCGGCATGCGGTCTTCGAAAACCTCGGGCAACTCTTGGCTATTCAAACTAAAGAAGACTCTACAAACCAGCCGCATGCACTGAAGCAACTCCCGAGCGAGCTCCGCGTTTCCGGAGCTTGTTTCCAACAGCCCCATCACCTCGAGCGCGAGCTCCGTGAGCGGTTTGGTGAAAGAATCCAAAACGTACTTCATCTCGGCGTATAATTCCTGCGTCTTGGTGGCGCCGCGATATCGCTTAAAAATCGCGTTCGCCGTCGTCAGCACGCCTCTCACGTCCACCCAGTTCCGACTCCCCGGCCTTCCCAACCTCTGCACCAACTCTGGCAACAACCCCTCCCATTTCGCCGGAAAGTCCGCCGTACACATGATGCTCATCGCTTCGCTCAGCTGCGCGCTCACCAACTTCGGCGCTCGAAGCATCAATCCCACGATCGCTCCTCGGCATCTCCCCTTTTCGCCCTCGGGCGTCTGAAACGGTGCCGGCGCCCCGACTTCATCCGGTTCCGCCGGGTCCCAGTTCTTCTTCACCAAGTTTTTAAACGTCACCGCCGCGCTCTGTCGCGTCATTGCATCCGCGCTCTCGTTCGCCGCGAGTTCGAGCACAGAGAGCGAAAAGTTTTCCATCTGCGACCGGGACGCCAAGTACTCTTCAGCCGCGCGTCTCGCCGCCGCGTCCGCGCTCAACGTCGCCTGCAGCGCCGCGATCAACCGCTGCGTTTCGTCCGACATTGTCCTATGTATCGCCTCGTCGCGTCGCGCGATGACGCGCGCGTGTCTGAGTGGCGATCTATCGCGAAGTCTGTGGTGTCAGTGTCTTCTTTTGCCTTCTGAAAAGGGGAATTTGAGGTGTCGCCGCGCTCAACGCCGAAAGTATTATGATGATGATCATAACGGAATGAATTGACAAATGATACTACGTACGGAACAAACAATGCACAAAGTTTCGAAAATTAGGTGAGCTTCTTTTTATACCGCGTCATCGTCGACATCGATGCGATTGGCTCTAACTCGGCCCCATTGAAATCGGAACGCCGTTACCGCCTCGAGGACCAAATTTATCCTTGAGATCGTTGGCGGTGGAGCCCGGGAGGTCTTTGTAGTTGCCGAGAAAACGAGATCGGAGCTCGCGGAACATGGCGTCCGCCTTGTTGGAGCTCGTGGCGATGCCGTCCTTGGTGCGGGAGACTCCGGAGAGGAGGTCTTCGATGCTGACGAGTTCTCTACCGTCGCGAACGCTGAGGAGTGCCGCTTCGTTACAGACGTTGGCGAGCTCAGCGCCGGTGAAACCAGGGGTCGCGCGAGCAACGACGTCGCAGATGACGTCGATGTCTTCGTCCAAGTCAATGTCTCGGAGATGGACACCGAGAATTTGAGCTCTGCCTTGCTGAGACGGCGGGCCAACGAAGACGCGTCTTGTGAGTCGTCCCGGGCGCAAGAGCGCCGGGTCGAGAGCGTCTGGTCGGTTCGTCGCCGCGAGGATGAGGATGCCACTGTCCTTGGCGAACCCATCCATCTCGACCAAGAGTTGGTTGAGGGTTTGATCGCGTTCTTCGTTGAGCCCGGCGCCTCGTCTCGATCCGACGGCGTCGAGTTCGTCAATGAAGATGATGGCCGGTCTCGCCTTTCGCGCCTCGGCGAAGAGCTCTCGCACGCGCGCAGCGCCGCGGCCGACGAATAATTCCACGAATTCCGAGGCAGCTACGGGGAAGAAGGCGACGCCGGACTCTCCGGCGACGGCTCGAGCGAGAAGCGTCTTACCCGTACCTGGAGGACCCACAAGCAAACATCCAGTGGGAAGTCGGCCGCGCACGTTCTTGTACTGGTCGGCGTTCTTCATAATTTGCACAAGCTCAAAGAGCTCAGCCTTAGCTTCTTCGACGCCCGCAACATCTTTGAATGAAACTCTATTTGCTTCGTCCACTGGCGCCGCCTTCTTGCGCTTCTTCCCACCTCCACTTTGCCTATTGATGGCGTTTCTCATAAAGATCATGAGCGGGATGATCGGAAGCCACATGGCGAGCATTGTGAAGACGCCTCGAGAGGCGAGTCTAGACACAGCCGCCGGCACTGCGCCGAATTCGACACCCGCGTTCTCGAGCTTCTTCATCAACTCCATGTCGCCGACCAAACGCTTCGTCTGATACGTCTTCACGTCCGCCGCCGCCGCCGCGGCCGCCGCACCGTCTGCAGCCTTCGCCTTCGCCTTGACGTTAAGTTTGACATCATACAACAACCGCGTCGATCCCTCCTCGAATCGCACGCTCGTGATTTTGCCCTGCTTCAAGTCCTTCAAAAACGCACTGTACATCGCCGTCGGCGGCGGAGGCATCTTAGCCTTTCGCATCGTCGTAATCTTATACCCAATCCCCGACGCCACCGTAAGAAGCGTGAAGAACAAAATCCTCCCAACCCCGTGTCGCATCGTCGCCCCGAGCGTGCGCAACACACCGCCAAAGATAAACCACAAAAACATCGACGTCGCCCTACGCGCCACCAGCGCCACCAAAAGCGTCCGCGTCACCACCCATCGCCACAACGAAAACGGTTTACGCTCCACGGGACCGAGATCATCCTCGCCTTCCCCACTGGTTTCGTTCCCACCCTGCGCGTCCTCGCCTTCGAACGCGTCCTCGCCTACGACGTCGTCCTTTTTCTTTTCGCGCACGTTCGAGTCCGCGTGCTCCACCCTTCGCTTTCCACCCGACGTCGCCGTCGATGTTTCATCCGCATCGACGATCGCCCGGACCACCGCTCCACCCCGCGCGACGTCACCGACCACCCTTCCGCGCGCCGTCGTCGTCTTCATCGTCGCCCGACACCGTCCACGCAACTGCATCTTAACCGCACCCGTGACGCGCACGGAAGCGACCGTCGGCGTCTTCATCGTCGACAGCATCGCGATTCACGCGCCGTCCGCCGTCCGTCGGTCCGTCCGTGCGCTCTCCCACGCTTCGTCGTCGTCGTCGTCGCCGTCGTCGCCGTCGTCGTCGTCGCGCACTGAGGATGGGCCAGCGCTCGCAGTCGCAGCGGTGACGTCGCCGGCGTTTTCGTGCGCTTTTTCGACTCGGCTTCAGACACCGAAGCGACTCGACGGACGACGGCGACGACGACGAGGAGGCGCGAGAAGGCGCGCGCGTTCCGCTGCGTTTTGAACGGTCGCGTCGAATCAACCGCGGGTGAGTGATCGGGATTCCGAGCGACGACGATGGAGCGTCGACGCGACGAAGACGTTGCCGATGACGCGGCGGCGGCGCGTCAAGGCGTCCGCCCTGACGCGGAAACGATGCTGGAACGCGTGCGAAGAGACGTTGTCGGTCACGGAACGCGGATAACGACGGCGTATGGGCGTAAGGTGATGGTGTACGCGGATTGGACGGCGTCTGGACGGGCGTTGAGGTCGATCGAGGGGATGATTCGAGAAGAGGTGTTGCCGACGTATGCGAACACGCACACGACGACGTCGACGACTGGGGCGCAGTCGACGTGTTTTAGACAAGAAGCGAGACAGGTGGTGGCGCAGTGTGTGAATGCGAGGGTTGGGTACGCGGATAAACACGCGGATGTGGTCATGTTTGCGGGGAGTGGAAGCACGAGCGCGATTGATCGGTTGGCTCGAGCGTTGGGAGTGCACGTGCCGTTGCCGGCGAACGCGCCAAAAGAGGCGAGACCGGTCGTCTTCGTCGGTCCTCACGAGCATCACAGTAATATATTGCCTTGGAGAGAGAGCTGTGCGATCGTGGTTGAGATTCCAGAGGATCCAGAGAGTGGGAACGTCGACGCGACGGCGCTTCGAGCGGCGTTGGAGCGGTATTCGTCGCATGCGACGCTCATCGGGAGTTTTAGCGCGGCGAGCAACGTGACGGGAGTGAGAGCGGACGTGGATCTCATCACGGAGATATTACATCGCGCCGGGGCGTTGGCGTTTTGGGATTACGCCGCCGCGGCGCCGTATCTCAACGTGGATATGAATCCAGTCGTCTTTGATAAATTAACAAACGAGCTGAACCCATACGTTTACAAGGATGCGGTGTTCATCTCGCCGCACAAACTTCCCGGCGGTCCCGGGGCGCCGGGGATTCTTGTGGCAAAGCGCGCGCTGTTCACGAACGAGGTTCCGAGCGAACCTGGCGGAGGAACTGTGTTTTACGTCACCGGCGACGATCACCGGTATCTGAGTAATCGTGTGGAACGCGAGGAAGGCGGTACGCAAGACATCGTCGGTAGTATTCGAGCCGGATTGGCGTTTCAAGTCAAAGCTGCCATCGGCACGACGACGATCGAAGCTGCTGAAGATCGGTTACAAGAACGCCTGTTCTCGGCGTTGTCCACCAACGAGAACATTTGCCTGCTCGGACCAGCGGTCAGGGAGAAGACGAAACGGCTTCCCATTGTTTCGTTTCTCATTCGTGCTCCGGCGGTGAGCGCACCCGATGGAGGCGCGGTCAAGTCTAGGTTTCTGCATTATTCGTTCACGTGCGCTTTGTTGAACGACGTGTTCGGCATCCAAGCTCGGGGAGGATGCGCGTGCGCCGGACCTTACGCACATCGATTATTAGGCATTTCGGCTGAAGACGCCGCGGCGATCGAGGCGCATTTGCTCGACAAGGCGGAAGTGCTTCGTCCAGGATTCGCGCGCGTGAGCTTACCTTACTTTGCGTCAGATGCCGAGATTGAGTATACCGTTGCGGCGCTTCATGCCATCGCAACGCATGGATGGCGCATGCTGCCAATGTACCGAATGGATGCGAAAACGGGAGAGTGGCGACACGTCTCTCGCGCGCGAAGCTTCCCGGAGCGCAAGTGGCTCGCGCACATGAAATTTCCTTTTGAAGATAAGGCTCAGTGCGAGTCGAGTGCGATGGATGAAGAAGAAATCAGAGTTGCGCTCACTGAACAACTTGAAGCGGGAATGCGCATTTTGGAGACTTGCGGTCAGCAACGCGGCGAAGGCGATCAGACAATCAGGGTGAAGAAGGGGCAACTAAAGTTATCTAACACTGGCGGTCTCGCCACGGATGAACGCATGATGCTCGCTGGTGTCCGCGATGATGACGACGCCAGACTATCGTACGTGGCGGAGGAGGAACACGATGTGCAGCGCGATTCGGCAACAAACGTCGAACGCGGAGACGCCTTGCGATGGTTCATGTTCCCATCGGAGGCGTCAGCGCTACTCACTAGCGCACTTCCAGAGTACTCAGTGAACGGCATTCTTCCGCTCGATTTCAAGCCACAAGTTGGGGAAATCACCGGTGCGCTACGTCCGCCAAACATGTGCGGCGCGCGCAAACTCTCGCCGAACGCGCACGGACAAAATTATCGAACGGAAAGTCGCAAACATCCGTTACGCGTGACGGAGAAGATGGGTAACATTCGTTCAGGGTATGTCCACCAGCGCGCAGCCCCGCTGTGCACCGGAGACGCACCGATGGAGATCAAGGATGAGTCGCCGACGAAAATGAGTGATTCCGCAAAGGAAATGGAAAACGACACGCGTATCATCGAGCTCAAGCAGCCCGTCGAGCCGGAACCTGCTGAAAACGCGCCTAAATCAACAAATGTTGGTCAAAACGTCGGGAAAGAGGTTGCCGGCGACCAAGTTGAAGCGAAAAAGTCGAAGAAGCAGAAAGGGATCAAACCGCCTCCAAAGCTCATGCGTTCCATATGCCAAGCCATGGCGGACTTCGACATGATTCAGCCCGGCGATCGCATTCTCTTAGGTCTTTCCGGTGGCAAAGATTCGTTGGCAATGTTACACATTCTTAGGACGGTTCAGGCGCGCCATCCTCCAGGAACGTTCACCATTGCCTGCGCGACGGTCGATCCGGGCACGGAGGCTTTCAACCCTCGTCCACTCATTCCGTACGTCGAATCCCTCGGCATGACTTACCATTACCTAGAGGAGGAAATCATGGCGATGGCTGACGCACACATGAGTGGGGACAGCATTTGCGCATTTTGCGCTCGAATGAAGCGTGGGGCGTTGTACACGTGCTGCCGCAAGTATGGATATAACAAACTTGTTTTGGCGCAACATCTCGACGATTGCGTTGAAAGCTTCTTGATGAGTACGATGTACAACGGCATGATGCGTACGATGAAGGCTTCGTACGTGATCGATGAGGGTGATATCACCGTCATTCGGCCCGCCATTTACGTACGAGAAAAAGCGCTTCGAGACTTTTCGTACGAGGCAGGTTTGCCCGTCATCAACGAAAACTGCCCCGCGTGCTTTGAAGCGCCAAAGGAGAGAAATCACATCAAAAAGCTTCTCGCGCGCGAGGAGAGCGTGTTTCCCACTCTCTACTCAAGCATGCGTAGTGCTCTAACTCCATTGTTTGATCCAGCTGCCATGGACATGTTGTCGATGATTCGCGAACAGATTGAGTCGAGGAACAAGTATCGTGAACGCGCAAAAATTCAGCGAGCCGAGGCTCTCGTCGCGGGCAAGTGCGAACCGAAACGCGGCGAGGTTGTCGGTGATGCATCGACGCAAAATGAACATGAAGCCACTTACGACGCCACTAGCGTCGATTTGTCGACCGCGACCGAGTTACAACTCTTGGCAGAGCTGAGTAATCGTCGCCGAGAGCGTTTGCGGCGCATTGGACACGCAAGAGTGGATACAGAGTTGGACTCTGACCTGACCGAAAAACAAGTATTCTGCACCGCAGACGGGTGCAAACGAGAGTGATGATTATTAGTGTAACCTAGAAAATTGTATTTCAATACGTGATAGCAGAATTTAAATCGTTGTTTCGGTCTACACGAGCAGGTCTGGCTCTTCGTCCATTGCCGTAATGTCAATCTCCTCGTAACCTTGAGAAAGCTGCACCGGATCACTCGACTTGTTCTTCTTCGCTGGTGCTTCTTCAGCCACAAGCCCTTCAGCGGAAGCCTTTTCAGCGCGCTGCTTACGGATTTCTTCCGACTTTGCGCAAGATTCCGCGTAGGGGACGTAATCCTTGCACGCGTCGGCGCCCGGTAGACTTTCAATCATCAGTCGCAAGTTTGGTAAACTGTAACCAAAGAATTCCGGTCCAGAGATGGCAGTCTTCTTCGCAACTTCACCCCTGGCTTCCCGAGCAGCCTTGGCACGCTTAAGCACGTCTGCCCACGCCGCTGTCGCACTTTTCGCCTCAATCTTCTCGCACCCCTCCTCGGGAGTGAGGACGAACATCGGCTCCCCCTTTGGACCTTCGACGATTTCCTGCGTCCACCGAGTCCTCTCATCGAGGTTGTCTAAGCGAGGGTACATTCGCGACGTTCTGAAACCGACCGGTAGAATATACTGCGCCGTGACAAAGTCCTTGTTGTTCTTGATCACGCCGAGAGATTCAATCGTCACGCCACCTATTGGACCGACTGGCAACACAATGTTTCCGTTTTCATCGCGCTTCAATTCCTTCATGAACTCTTGCGCTTTTTCGAGCTTCTCCATAGTCGAACCGGAACCACTTCTTGGCGTACCCTTTGGTTTCTTCTCCTTCGGTACTTTCGGTGGCTTTGGTTTCTTTTCCTTGACGGGACGCTCAATTTTTGGCGGCGGCGCGTATGACTTACCGCCGAGGACGTTGAAAATACGCTTCACGCGGTCTGCCAAGCGCCGGTGCTGAATCCACTCAAGTGGCTTGTCGGTATCTCCGTCCTCGACCTTGGGTTCAGATCCCTTTTTTACCGGCTCGGGCGGGTTGACACCGGCAAAATTTGCCGCGAATGGAAGTTCCTCGTCATCGCGGATTTCGGCATATTTGCCATATCCGTGTTTCAGAGTCCCGACGACGAGCGCTCTATCGTGATCATCCGTCCACCACTCAGCTGGAGCTTCTAGATACAGCGGAGGTATCTGCATGCCTTCCTCGGTCAGCGCGTTTTCCATTCCGCCGGCCTTCTCCACAGCAACGACGCCGCCTTGTAACATTTCTAATCGAATCAAGTCATCACCCGCTCGCCCCCGTAAAAAGTTGCTAAAACCTTGTTCCGCCATCATATACTTCAGATAGTCTCTTCCTTCGTCCACAGGGAGAGCTTTCTCATCGTCGTCCTCACCCTTGGTCAACATTTCAATCAAGTTGGGATACAACTCGGCGTGAAGTGTCTTCAGCGCCTCTTCAATGTACACTCTGCAGAATATCTTAATGTGTGCGATCGTCTTGTTTTCCTTGAGCGACGATCGCTCCAACATCCTCTGCCAGTTGCCCCAACCTAAAAGGGCGAACGAGGCGACGAGGCGCTTGCCTTCACCCCACGACCATTGAAAAGCGTCAATAGCATTTCTCTTCGCGGTGGCGATGCGCTCCGCCTCTTGAAGTTTTGCCATCAATTGTTCTGCTTCAGCCTTTCGTTCCTCTTCAGCGGCAGCCGCTTCCGGCATTAGTTTTTGCCAAAAGTCTGGGTCGTCGAGCGAAACGCCGTCTGTCGCACCATCACCTTCGACGAACGTCGCCGTCGCGAACGTACTAGGTCTGTCAGGGGATGCGTTTTCGTTCTCAGAACCGCTGATGAGCTTTCTTTCAGATTTGGCGAGGATATCGACGATACTCTCGTTGTTCCACTCTTGTGCGCGACCGTCGTCTTCCTTGAACAAGCCGTACGCACCGTGTTTCAACAAATCTTCAATTTCTTTGCGAGAAGCCGCGGCAGATTTCTCCTCCTTATCTGTCGAACCAAAGATGGCTTGTTCCAAACCGAGTTTCATCGACGCTCTCGTAAACATTTCTTTTTCATACGTGGCGCGCATCACTAGACGATAGACTTGAACTTGCCGAGTTTGTCCGATGCGATGAGCTCGCGCCAGCGCTTGTGCGTCGTTCTGCGGGTTCCAATCGCTATCGAACATGATCACTGTGTCGGCTTGCACGAGGTTGATGCCTTGGCCGCCGGCGCGCGTGGAAAGAAGAAACAAAAAAGTGTCCGAGTCATCGTTGCAGTATTTATCGATCGCCTCTTGTCGCGCCTTTCCAGTGATGCTTCCATCGAGACGCACGTACGTGTGACCTCTCGCTCGGCAGTAATCCTCGAGAACGTCGAGAACTCGCGTCATTTGGCTAAAGATGAGCGCGCGATGATCGCCCTCTTTGAGATGCGGCAAAAGTTTGTCCAACAGTTGCAACTTTCCAGCGCTCGAAACGAGAAAATTCGGATCGGCACCCTCTGGGGCGACGGCAGCTTCTACGCCGTCGAGCAAAAATGGGTGCTGACAGCATTTTCTAACTTCCATCATGATGTTTGCAAAGTTTGCAAAGTTTTCGCGAGAATCGCACCCTTGTCGCAGAAAGCTAAAGTTGCGCTCAAAGAGGGCGCGGTAGCATTTCTTTTGCAGAGGCGCGAGCTCGCACTCGACGAGGGTTTCGCTTCGCAGTGGCAACTTTTGTTCCACGTCGCACTTCAATCGCCTGAGCAAGTAAGGTCCGAGCACGCTTTGCAGACGTTCAACCTGCGCAGCCTTGGCCATGCCGCCGAACGCCGCTTCGAAGTCGTCGGCGTTTGAAAAATGCTTTGCGTCGATAAAGTTGAGAAGAGACCACAACTCAGCCGTGTTGTTTTGTAAAGGTGTCCCCGTGAGAAGACACGTGCGCTCGACGGAAAGAGAGTTCAAATCGTTTCCGAGTTTCCCACCCACTCGCTTGAGTCGGTGCGCCTCGTCAATCACCATCGAGCTCCACTTCACCTTGGCAAAGTGCGCTCTATCCGCGGTGACGGTTTCATACGTCGTGAGCACAATGTTCGCCTTGATACCTCTCGGTGCGTCTTCATCCGCCGGGTCCTTTTCGTGATACCACTCGTGCTCGCGTGCGAAATCGCGACCGGCTTGTTTGCCGACGTATGTCACCACGTGCGCGTCCGGAACCCATCGTTTCGCCTCGCGTTCCCAGTTGACGATTGTTGAAAGAGGAACGACGATTAAAGCCGGCGCTCCAGGGCGAACTTGGAGGGTATAGTCGATGAGCGCGAGCGCTTGCGCCGTCTTTCCGAGTCCCATTTCGTCCGCCAAGATACAACCGCGACCAGCTTGAAAGTTGAACGCCATCCACTTGACGCCCTCCTCTTGGTACGAACGCAATCGATAGGAATGTCCGTAACGCTCGCGCACCGCGTCGGCAGTCGCAGACTTCCACGCCTCCTTGACTTGGTCCGTAGTCTCCGCCTCTATGACGCGTTGTCGCGCCCTGGCCGCCGCCGCTCCGGATCTTATCGTTTCAAAGCGTTCCAAAGCCACCGCACCGCCTTCCAGAGAATTACGAACGTAGCTCTCCTCTTCCCAAGTCGTCTCGTCGTACCCCAATGACGCCCACTTCACGCACACCAGCGTTCGCTCTTGCTCTTCAAATTTTGAAAACACCCTATCCACGACGACGTAATCCGGTTTCACACTCACGAACGGCCCGGCTTCCATCGGGTGCTTATCGAAAAACCTCCCCACTCGCGCCTTACCGTGCGGTCCGGACGCGATATCCGTCTCGATCGCCTCGACGCTCACCCACGAGCAGTGCACGTGCGACGCCCCGCGCCACTTCACCAACATCTCCACCCCACTCGTCGTCTGACTCATTTGACTCGGATTCGCGTTCGTCGTCGTCTCGGCATTTTCTTCGTTTCCTTCTTCACTGCGCTCCTCCCGCACGGTGGTCTCCACGCGTCGCCAACCGACCAACGCCTCGCACTCGCTCAGCCGAACGCTCTCCTTTGGTTCTCTCGTCCATGTCGCGTCGTCCCACTCGTACGTCGCCCAACCAATCACTCCCGGACTCATCGTTCGCCCGTCGTTTCTCCCATCGCTCGACGCATCCTCCGACGATCCATCCACCATCATCGCCTCGCCATCGTCGTCACGGTCGCCATCCTTTGCGTCTCCTCGTTCTAAAACGCTTCCCCAATACGCGGCGTCGCCGCCCGAACCCTCCATCCTCGCCCTCTTCCCGTCCGAACCACCGGCGAACTTACACCCCCCGGGCGTTTTCACCGTCCCCGGACTCGTCGCTTTCATCTCCAACAAGTCCGCCGCCGCCAGGTCCGCGTTTCCGTTTCTCCGTTCCAACACGGATGCGATCACGTTCGAATCCAGTTCGCTAAACGCCGTCTCGAGACTTCGCTGTTCGGCGCGAAACGCCCCCGTGGCGACGCCCGTGAACGCGCGGGGCGGCGCGCGGCGTCGGCGCGACGACGCTCTGTGCGCGGACGGCGGCGTCGACATCGCGGCTCGGTCGCGCGCCCGTGTGTGCGGTGAGGGGTCTCGAATCGGTCGGGGAGTCTCGGTCGCGCTCGACAGCCAAATTTGAAAAAATTTCCTCAAACAGAGCGCCAAGCGAACCGATCCGACAAAAGCGTCGGAAACGAACGGAATGCTGTCGTGCTGTATTAAAAAATCGATGCGCGCCGCCGGGCGCTTTGAAAAGAATCTACGGCGTCGGGGATTGTTTGGCGGCGGTGATGACTTGGTTGACGACGGCGAGTTGGTCGGGCGGGGTTAAGGATTTGGCTTTGCGAAACGCGACTTCGGCGGCGTCGGGTTTGCCGGCGCCGGTGCGATAAAAGACGCCCTGGGCGAGGTAGCCGCGGAAATCAGAGGGGTTCTCGGTGACGATGCGGTCGTAAGCGGCTTCGGCGTCTTTGCCGTGACCTTTCCAAGAGGAGTAGACGCGGGCTTGGAGGAGTTGAGCGTCGATTTCGTCGACCCATCCTTTTTTGGAAAACGTATTGGCGTACTCGAGCGCCAAGCCGTTTCTTCCATCCTTGCCGAGAGCGTCGAGGTAGCCGCGGAGAATGTTGGAAGAAGGGGTGGTGGTTTGACCATCCTTGTCGAGAACGCCGGCGTCGATGAGGGAGCGGTAGACGTCGACTGCGCGTCGGGGTTGGCCGTCCGCGATCCAAGTTTCGGCGAGCGCGCTCACGTTTTCCTCCGATCCATCCACGGCTACGAGACGTTCGAGAAACGGCAAGGCCTTGGGGTAATCATCGAGGGCGAGGTAAGATTGCGCGGCTTGCTTGAGCTTGTCAATGTCATCAGGCGTCGACGCCAGGGCTTCTTCCACCGCCTCGGCTTGCTTTTGCACCTCCTCCTTGACGCTATCGCTGAGCTTGTCTCCGCTCGAAGGCAACGGAGCGTTGAACGTCAAATCCGTAGGAATAAAGACGACGACGAGCGCGCACGCGGCCAGAAAGGCGACGACTCGAATCGCGAGTCCATTTCCTTCGTCTTCGTCGCTCGAGCTCGCCTTGGAGGTTTCATCCGCCATCGTTCTCGCCATCGGACCCGAAGGTTGCGAAGCCGCCTGAGCGCCGAAATCGACCTTGGCGTTCATATCGAAACCGCCACCACTCTCACCACCCGTCGATCCCGTCGCTCCGCTCGCCTTGGCCGCCGCACCTTCCGCGCGAACTGCTTTAAGCTTTTCTTCGAAACTCACCCCGGCTCCGCTCGTCGACGCCCGCGCGTCTCGCGCGTCGGTCGCCCCGTCCGGCGCCGAGTTGTTCGCGTCCAACCCAACCGACCCAGCCCTCGCGTTCGCCCGCGACACCGCCTCGGCAAACTCGCGCTGTTTCCGATCACCATCATCCTCGGCAAACTCCTGCCTGCGGTTCTTCCCCGCGCGCTCCTTCGCCGCCCGTCCCGGTCCGTTGGTTTTCTTTCTGTTGTTCCCACCGCCTCGTCTCGCTCGCGTCAGCGCTCTCGACCCCCGCGGTGTGGTTTCCACGCCTCGCGCCGCCATCCACGTCGCGCGCGGGGCGCATCGCATCGCGCGAGTCGCCATCGTCTCGACCGTCCTCGTCCCTCTCCGTCTCGCGCGTCGACGACGACGACGGGCGCGAGTGACGCCCGCGGCGTGCGCGACCCGCGTCGCGGCCCTAGTCTAATCGCGCACGCGGTCGACCCATCTCATCCAAATCGATCGAGTGTTTCAACGATACACGCTCGACGTGAAAGCCTGAAAATCACCGATGAGCGAATGCGTCATCGATTAAAAAATTAAACGCGAAAATCGTTTTCTGGTGCGTCTCGGCACCCGTTTGAACGGCACACCCGAGCGTTCGCTTCCGACGTCCGCGCTCTCAACGCGGCCCGGCCCGATCCCGCGCGCGCAGTCGACCGAACCGAATTCTTTCTACTCGGTTTCCCGTCCCCGTTCCGTCGTCCATCCATGAGCGCGACAAAGTTTGCGTTTAAACAAGAGCATCCGTTCGGTGCGTGCGTGGCATCTCAACCGTCGTCCCCGTCCGCGGTACCGCGTCGCAATCGCGTCGGTGCGAACGCGACGCGAGCGCGAGCGCCGACGCGATTCGGTGGAGAGAATTTCGCTTGATTTTTTTGCGTTTCGTTTCGTTTCGTTTCGTTCGTCGGGCGTGGTCGACCCGGTGGGGAAACGAACGACGATCGCTCGTGAAGAGTCAGTCGTCGACCGAGAACCGTTGACGAGAAGCATCGTCTCGTCATCGTCAGCATCGTATCGGATTCGTTTGGTTTGCGCGAGACGAGTGATCGCGCGTGGGAATTACTGACGATGCATTTTTTAAAATCGCAGACAAACGCGCGGCTGAGTCGGCGCGCATTCGCGGCAAGTACGGCGACCGAGTCCCGGTCATCGTCGAGCGCGCGGAAAAGTCTGACATTCCGACGCTGGATAAGAAGAAGTACCTCGTCCCCGCCGATCTCACCGTCGGGCAGTTCGTGTACGTCATTCGAAAGCGCATTAAATTGAGCGCTGAAAAGGCGATTTTCATCTTTGTCAACAACACGCTTCCGCCGACGGCGGCTTTGATGTCGGCCATTTACGAGGAGCACAAGGATGAAGATGGATTTCTGTACGTCACCTTTAGCGGGGAGAATACGTTTGGTTCCGAGGAAGAGATGTCGGCGGCGTGAGTCCGACGACGAATGAAACGTACACGTCTTTAGGCTGCTGAATCGGTTACGAGTTACTACGATTCACTTTGGCGTCGGTAATCCACGACGCACACACGGAGAGACGAGAGAAAACGACGAGCGCATCGTCGTTGTCACCGACACGCATTCGCGCACAAATCATCATCAACACTTAGCGTGTACAGTAATATGTTGTTGTAGCATCATCAGGCATTTCGATTGATTTCGGATCACGCGAGTCCACGCAGTCCCCGTCTCGATCTCGATCGATCGATCTCTTTCCTCGGCTTTGTGTCGGCGCCGCGCGCTAGAGAAAGAGACTCTGCTCGACATCTGAATTTGTGGCGGCGTCAGACGGCGGCGGCGGTATCTCGTTCAACGCGACGGTGGCAAAACAGCTATAAAACATGAGCGGGGACATGATGGATGAACTCGCGAGGTTCCAGGCGGAGATGGCGGCGCTGGAGGCGGACGCCGACAAATCGAAGAAGGAGACGGCGACCGAGGAACCCACACACACGACGAATGATTCGGCGCCGACAGCGGCGGTCGGACCCGCGCCTCGAATCGGACCGGCATCCGCGCCCGTGCCTGCGGTGGGACCGTCCGCGAGGCCGATGCCCGGGCGGGTCGTCGCCGGTCCGACGTCTCGAGCGACGATTGCGCGTGAAGCGGAGCGCGTTCCGGTGGGACCGAGCGCGCGGCCCGACGTCGCCCCGACGACAATGGTGACGACGTACGACGCGCAAGGGCAGCCGGTGGGCATGGTTGCGGCGGTGGCGCACGGCGGTGGATCGCTCAAGAGGAACTTTAAGCCGATCGGTAAGGCGCTCGCGCGGTCGGCGGGTGGAGATAAGTGGGACGACGCAACGTTGGCCGAGTGGCCAGAGAACGACCACAGAATTTTCGTGGGGAATCTCGGGAACGAGTGCTCGGATGACATGCTCGGACGCGCGTTCGCAAAGTATCCGAGCTTCGCCAAGGCGAAAGTGGTCAAGGATAAGATGAACCCGGGTAAGAATAAGGGGTACGGGTTCGTGTCGTTTCTCGAGCTCGCCGATTTCGCAAGCGCCATGAAGGAAATGGAGGGTAAATTCATTGGAAATCGACCCGTCAAGCTTCGCAAATCGACGTGGAACGAGAGAACAGACGATGCACGCAAAGTGAAGGGGCTCGGGGCGAAGAAGTTTCAACCCATGCACAAACGGAAGCACATCGCCGTTGAGCCGTCTGTGCTCGGCGTGCACAAAAAGTAGGAAATTTGTTAGAACAACCACCATTTGTATGTACAGTCCATTCGAAGGCGTCTGATTAAACTTTAAAACCGAGGCGAACGCGTGATTCTGTTCTTCTTGCTAGGATATTATTACTCTGAAATTGCTACTTTCTGAAGCGTCATCGCTCTTCGTGCCGCACGCCACTCTGGCGTTTAAATCTGTTGCGAGGTGTGTGAAAAGACGCTTCGTCGTCAGTCTCCCTGGTACACGAATCAAATCGGCTCTTGGCGCGTCGCGAAAGCGGAATGTCGTCGTCGAGCATCAGTAAACTTGTTCCTCTACACGGAGTTTCAGTTGGAACTTGTGCATTTTTAGAAAACAAGAAGATTGACATCTTTTGCTCAACGACGACGACGATGACAAGGAAGATTTTTTCATCATCGCGCGTCGCGAAAGCTCTTCAACGCGTCAAACACGCACCATTCCCTGTTGCGCCGCGAGCTGACGCAAGTATTCCACCTGCTGCCGCTGATCCGGCGGTAAAATGGCAATCTGATCGGGCGTCATCGCGAGCACTTGTCGAAGCAGCGCCTGCTGCTGGTCTGCTGCCGGCGCCGGCGCTGCAGCCACCGGAGCAGGCGGGGGCGGCGCAGCTTGACGGACCGGCGGAGGCGGAGGAGGCACACTACCTCGTCCTCTCACAGGTTGCTGGTGCATCATGTGCGGCGCCACCGGCGCAGCCTGGTGCGCTGGCGGCGGAGGCACCGCCGCGGGCGCGCGCGCCTGTGCAGGCGCCGCGGGCGCCGCCGAGCTCGGCGGCTTCACCATCCCCAACACGAGCTGCGCTTGAAACAGTGCCAACGCCAACTGCGGATTCTGAGTCAAAAGCGTCCGCGCCTGCGTCGGGTCGCTCTGCTGCATCTGTTTCATCTGAGACATGATCTCATACATCTGCGTCGGCGTGAGATCGGCGACGCGTTTCGTCAACAAATCCATCGCCGCGCCCGTCGGCGTCATCGACCCACCCTCAAACGCGTGCGCCATCCCCGTCGTCTGCGCGTACTTGGCGTGTTCCGTTCCGATCGGCGCATCCGCTCGCATCGTTCCTCTCGCCGGCGCCGCCACCGTTTCCGCCCCGCCGCCCGCCGGCGTCGATTGTTTCCCTCCTCCCATCGCCATCGTCTCCGCGTGATCCACCCTAAGCGCTCGTCCGTTGTACTCTCGCCCGTTCAAATTTCTCACCGCGCTCATGGCTGTCGCGTAATCGTCGTACTCGACGAACCCGTACCCGCGCAGCTTACCGCTGTCTCTGTCCGCCACCAGCCGCAGTTCGCGCACTGGACCAGCCTCGGCGAAGAGTTCACCCAGCGTCGCCTCCGTCGCGTCGTACGGAATGTTCCCCACGAACACCGATCCCGCCGGCATCGCGAATCCTTCGTCGTTCGGTGCGGGGTTCTCGCCTCCCTCGCGTTCGCGCGCGCGTGAGTGTGACGACGAGCGGTTCGTTTTGGATCGAAAATGAAAATTCATCTCATCCTCAGAGGGCGACGCGCGACCGCGACCGCGACCGGGGTCGATGGGTGTCTCTTCGCGTAAACGCGATCGGGAAGATGACGTCGGTGATGCCGCGGATGACGACGCGACGGATGCGAAGATTGCGCGGTGGAAGAGAGACGCGACGACGACGACGACATCGCCGTCAACCTCATCTAAAGATGCCGAGACGTTCGATGCGGTCGACGCGGACGAGGACGCGTTGATCGAAGCGAGACGGAAGAGACGGGCGGAAATCATGGCGAAACACGGGGCGAGTAAACCGGTGAAACCGGTGACGGAAGGGGTGAGGATGGTGGATGCGAGGACGGGAAGGGTGGTGGCGGCTTCGACTCGGACGAGTGCGGTCGCCGTGGGCGCGAGCGGGGCGAATGGGACGCGTGGTGGTACAGAAACGGCGAGCGGGGCGGTGGTAAAGTCTGGGTCGATGGGAGACATGTTTGGGGAAGATTCGGACGAGGAGGCGCTGTATATGAATGGAGAGACGAAGGACGGCGCGGGTGGTGCGACGAAGAAGACGGCGGGCGCCGTGGACATGTCGCGCGGTTTGGCTGATAATTGGGACGATGCGGAGGGGTATTACTGCGCGCGTATCGGAGAAATATTGGATAAGAGGTACACGATCACGGCGCATCTCGGTAAAGGGGTTTTCTCGAACGTGCTGAGAGCGGTGGACTCGACCAAGGAGGAGGGGGAAAACAAAGTCGCCATTAAAGTGATTCGTTGCAACGAAACCATGTACAAGGCGGCGCAGTTGGAGATTGATATATTGCAGAAGTTGAGCGGTAGCGATCCGGAAAATAAGCGACACTGCGTCAAGTTTCTCCGACACTTTGAATACCGCAATCATATCTTCATGGTGTTTGAGTCTCTGTCGATGAACTTGCGCGAGGTGATTAAAAAGTTTGGCCGGAACATCGGCATTAACATCAAGGCGGTACAATCGTACGCGCGACAGATGCTCATATCTCTGCGTCACTTGAAGAATAATGGGGTTGTGCACGCGGATATTAAGCCGGATAACATTCTAGTGAACGAGAAGCACAACGTATTGAAATTATGTGACTTTGGTAGCGCCATGTTTGACGGCGACAACGAGTTGACGCCGTACCTAGTCTCGCGATTCTATCGCGCGCCAGAGGTGATTTTAGGCTTGCCGTACTCGCATCCGATGGATCTCTGGTCCGTTGGTTGCTGTCTGTACGAGATTTTCACTGGTAACGTCGCCTTTCCCGGTCGATCAAACAACCACATGCTCAAGCTCATGCTCGAGCTCAAGGGACCAGTGCCGAAAAAGTTGCTTCGAAGAGCCTTATTTAAGGATAATCACTACGACGTCACGGATACTTTTTCCGTGATTGAGGAAGATCCGGTGACGAAGAAGAGCATCAGACGGCTCATCCGCGACGCTAAACCGTCGAGAGACTTGGCGAAAATATTCACTCGCGACTCGGACATGAGCGACGCCGAGAAGAAAAAGGCGCTGCAGCTCGCAGATCTTCTCGACAAGATGTTCAACATGGACCCGGAGAAGCGCATCACCGCCGCCGAGGCGCTGGCGCACCCATTCATCGTGGATCGCGTCGATTAGTTTTGCCGAAATACGAAGGTTAGTATAAACGTGTGTATTGGGACAAAAGCAAAGGATCTCAATTGTTGTAAGTAGATGAAATTCAGAATGTAGTACCTAACGGCCCGGCAAACCAGACCAAGCTCCAGCCTTTTTCTTCGGCTCCTCCTTCGGCTTCGCAGCTTCCTTTGGCTTCTCCGGCTCCGGAGCCTTGATGCCTTCGGCCATGGCTTCGTCAAAGTTGAGCATGGCGCTTCCCTTGAAGATTTTGTTGTACGCAAGCGTGACCTTGAATCCACCATCCATGGTGTCCGTGACATCCTTTCTCAAGCGGTGGCTGAGGCACGGGCCGATGATGCGGCCGATGTCCTCCGCCGTGACTTCGGTGCGTCCTTCAAAGGCGACGAGTGCCTTGGCTGCGCGAGTGACGACGATGTCGCCGCGCAAGCCGTCGACGTTGACCAACGCGCAGACGCCAGAAATCTTCAAGGCGAGATCGCGGTCCATCGTCACCTTGGGCAAGAGTTCGCGAGCCTTGACAATCTTGGCGCGCAACTCGTCAGTCTCCGCCTTGCATTCTTCCGTGTAACCCTTCGGATCGGCTTCGTACGCGAGCTTGTTCATCACCAACTCGGTGCGCTGATCTTGGTCGTAAATGGTTCTGATGTTCACAGCCATACCGAAGCGATCCAAAAGCTGCGGACGCAACTCACCCTCCTCCGGGTTACCGCTACCAATCATGATGAACTTGGCCGGGTGCGTCAAAGAGATACCTTCACGCTCAACCGTGTTCCAGCCACCCGCAGCGGAATCGAGGACGACGTCGACGAGCGAGTCATCCAACAGATTCACCTCATCAATGTACAGCAAGCCCCGGTTCGCCTTGGCGAGAAGACCCGGATCGTACGCCTTGGTACCTTCCGCCAACGCCTTTTCAATGTCAATCGTACCACAAATGCGATCCTCCGTCGTACCGAGCGGAACCTCAACCATGGGCACGCGCATGGTCGTCGTCTCGAGCGCCTCTCCCTTCTGAAACTTTTCCCGCACATCCGGTCCCATGAGCTCCGGGTTCGTCGGCGAAGAGTTGAACGGATCGTTCTTCACCACATCGATATCCGGAAGCAACTGCACGAGCGACCGCACGCTCACGCTCTTCGCCGTACCCCGGTCACCCATGATCAACACCCCGCCGATGGCGGCATCCACCACGTTGAGCGTGAGCGCCAACTTTAACTCTTCTTGCGCGACAATCTTGACAAACGGAAACGTCGTCGCCTCGGCGTTCGCTCGCGCGACGACACCGTCCCGTCTCACGCCGCATCGCGTCGTCGTCGTCGTCGTCGTCCGCGTCACCGCTCGCGCGACCGCCGCTCTACCCGTCGGGACCGCGCGTCTCTTATCCACAACCAGCGTTGGCGTTGGCGTCGCTCGCGTCGCTCGCATCGCGCTCGTCGTCGTCGTCGCGAAGACGTGAAAGAGTGACGGTGACGAAGATCCTTCGCGTCGTCGTCGATCGGACGGGCGAACGGACGGAGCGGGCCGTCGTCGTATGTCGTCGTCGCGTCGTCGTCGTCGTCGTCGTCGTCGTCGCGACCGAGTTCGCCGGGTTCCACAACCCTGACTGATGTCCATATTGACGGTTCACGACCCAGAAATTACCACATGGGTACCGAAAATCCGAAAGGGGGTCAATCGCGTTTCCATGAGTCATGACTCGTCGAAACTGAATCGATATGGAAAGAGCCCAGGGTCTCGACGTCACGCGCGGGCGAGCGCGCGAGGTCGGTCGTCGCTCCACACAGCGCGACGCGTCCACACATGCCGACGACGTGCGGACGATCCCTGACGGCGACGTCGTCCCGAGGTGTCCGTCCCTCGAGCGGCGACCGACGCGAGCGACGAGGACGAGCGACGACGCGGATGCGACCGACGCGTGCCGCCGCTGCGGCTGGAGTCTCCGCGACGACGACGAGTTTTGACATGAAGACGTACGTCGAGCGCGATCTCACCGATGAAGAGCGGGTGGAGGTGATGCGAAGACCGCGGGTGGACTTTACGTCCATCTTGGACACGGTGAAACCGATCGTGAGCGCGGTGGAGACGAGAGGGGACGACGCGGTGCGCGAGTACACGAAGAAGTTTGACGGGGTGGATTTGGACGCGACGACGGTTGTGGTGGCGGATTTACCCGAGCCGGAGCTGGATGCGGACGTGAAGAAGGCGTTTGATGTGGCGTACGAAAACATCAAGGCGTTTCACGCGGCGCAGGCGGGTAAGGGTGACGTGGACGTGACCACGATGCCGGGGGTTCGGTGCCGAAGGGTGTCGCGACCCATCGGAGCGGTGGGTTTGTACGTTCCAGGGGGTACCGCGGTGTTGCCGTCGACGGCGTTGATGCTCGCGGTGCCGGCGGCGATCGCTGGGTGTGAACGCGTCGTTTTGGCGACGCCGCCGCGCAAGGATGGGACGATTGTTCCTGAGGTTTTGTACGTCGCGAAGAAGGCTGGGGTGACGCACATTCTCAAGGCGGGCGGGGCGCAAGCCATCGCAGCCATGGGTTTCGGCACCGAAACCTGCCCAAAGGTGGATAAGCTCTTCGGTCCGGGTAACCAGTTTGTCACGGCGGCGAAGATGTCGCTTCAAAACTCTGACGCGATGGTTTCCATTGACATGCCGGCGGGGCCGAGCGAAGTGCTCGTCATCGCCGACAAGGATGCGCCGCCGGCGCACGTCGCGGCTGACCTCTTGTCCCAAGCCGAACACGGGCCAGATAGCCAAGTCGTTTTGGTCACCTTCCCGGATGTCGATCTCAAGGCGATCACGGACGCCGTGGCGGATCAAGCGAGCAAATTGCCGCGCGCAGAGATCACCGCCAAGGCGCTCGGCCACTCTTACGCCGTCGTCGTCGACGACATGGCGGCTGCGTGTGACTTTAGCAACAGATACGCCCCGGAGCATTTGATTGTGAACGTGGAGAACGCGGAATCGTACCTCCCGATGCTCGACAATGCGGGCTCCATTTTCCTCGGTCGCTGGACTCCAGAATCCGTCGGCGACTACGCCAGCGGCACCAACCACGTTTTGCCAACCTACGGCTACTCGCGCATGTACTCTGGCGTTTCCCTCGATTCGTTCTGCAAGTATATGACGGTGCAAGAGCTCACCAAGGAAGGTTTGGATAACCTCGGCCCACACGTCGCTCGCATGGCTGCCGTGGAGGGACTCGACGCTCACCGCAGCGCCGTGACGCTTCGCTTGGGCATCGACTAGGAACATGAAAAAAACGCGCGTCCCGCGCCGGTTCGCCCCATCCGTCGCGAGGGACGAACGACGCTCTCGGCATTGTTATACACAGTTTATAAAATCACCGTCTTCATCCTTCGTGACGAATCCTCCGTTTGCGGTCGAGTCGCGCGCGCGCGCGTTTCTCGTCGTCCACTCGACCGCTCGCGCGAAGTGAGTGAAGTGAGTGACACACATTCACGCAGGCACGCAGTACATTGACCACAACTTCAACGCTAGTTCCCCACGCGGCGTGCGACGCGCGAACACCGCTCGTCGTCGACGCGATGAACGGAGACGAAGCCCTGCGATGCTGCGACATCGCGCGAAACGCGCTCAACTCGGCGACGAAAACGGAAGATCTCGACAAGGCTGAGAGGTTCGCATCCAAGGCGCTCAAACTCGATCCATCGTGTGGCGCAGCGACGGCGCTTCGCGAACTGATTGACGCCAAGCGTAAGGCTGGATTTAGCGGCGGTGGTGGTGGTGGTGGTGGTACGAACGGGACGGCGTCGAGCGGAGGTCGATCGAACGGCGGTTCGGGGGGCGGTTCGCGCGGAGGATCTGGCGAAGCCGCGGCGAACGACGCTTCGAGCGCGCCACCGCCAAAGAAGAAAGGGACGCCAGAGCAAGAGAAGCTGATTGCAAAGATTAAAAAGGCTGGGTCGGACTATTACGAGGTCTTGGGACTGAGCCGCGGCGCGAACGACGCGGAGGTGAAAAAGGCGTACAGGAAACTCGCGCTCAAGCTGCACCCGGACAAGTGCCAAGCGGCGGGCGCGGAGGAGTGCTTCAAGACGGTGAGCCGAGCGTTCGCGTGTCTGAGCGACCCGAACAAGAGAGCGGCGTTCGATCGATACGGAAGCGAAGAGCCGTCGGCGGCGGGATTCGGGCCCGGGATGCGTAGAAGAAACGGCGGGGCGGGTATGAATGGTTTTGGTTTTGAAGACGACATCGACCCGGCGGACATTTTCAACATGTTCTTCAACGGTGGCATGCCCGGAGGCATGGGTGGTTTTGGTGGTCCGGGATTTAGAGTGCACACCTTTGGTGGTAACCCGTTCACGCATCAGCATCGAGCGAGGGCGCACGCTCGGCACGATCCGCGAGTGGACGACAGCGCGACGGTGATTCGAAACATTCTTCACCTCCTTCCGCTGCTCATCCCACTCTTGATGTACTTCCTTAGCCCGGGCGAAGAAGTGTACTCTATGATTCGGACAAAGGAGCATCCGAATCTTCTCAAGACTCAGAGGATGGAACTACCCTTTTATGCGAACGAGAAGACGTTTCGCGAACGATACTCAAGCGGTAGAGAGCTCGAAGCCATGGAACGACGCATCGAGAATGAGATTGTCATGTATAAACGTCGACAGTGCGATTACGAACGTTCTCGATGGATGGGAAAGCGACCCAACTGCGAATACCTTCAGGAACTTCAGAAGCAATACCCACAACTCAACGTTTACTCGCCCTGGTAGCTCTCCATCGACAAAGTCGACGTCGTTTGGATTTCTCTGTACAGTATCATAGTTCGACTTTACGAATAGAGGAGTTGTAGTGTCTTAAATTAGTTCTTGTCTACTTTAAATGATTGCGGTGCTTGGACGCGTGGGCCTGACTCACGTCGGAAGCCTTCCGAATGCAACAAACGAGAGAATTCTGAGAACGACCCACAGTGTGACAGAGCTCATCGCAAACACCACGGCCAATATCCAGTATTGGATATGCATTCTGTGTCCCGCAAACGTGCCTTTGAAAACCAAATCGTAAGCTCCGCTGGCGAAACCTCGAAGGGCAGCCGACGTCGCTGTGCCTGTGGTGGCGAGGAAGAGACGTCGATTCTCACGGCTTTGGGTCGCCACCGCGAAGAGTTCCTTCCAACTACCGATCATCACGGGCGAGTGTATTTCCGGGTCGGAATGTCCAACATCGTTCTCTTGGGGTTCCCCGCCGTTTGCCCTCTCTGGCGTGCGTAGCGATGCTCGATCAAAGTGGCTCACCAACGGACTCGTGGGAGAGTCATCCTTGTCCATGCTCATGCGTTCGCTCGCCGAGATTCGAGGGCTTCTGAGGACTGAGCCCGGATCCATCGTGATTTCGGTGCCGGCGACGACGTAGGTTCGCACGCTAGTCTCCACCATGGCTTTCATCACGTCGAGGAACAGGCGTTTATTCTCCTCGCTCTTGATAGCTTTGAACAAATCCGCATAGGTGTTGTCTTCACCCATCGAACGGACGTAACTTTCCGTCGCCGCGTCAGCGATTTCTCGACCGATTTCAATCACAGCGCGTCTGTTTCTTGGCTCTTCCAAAAGCGTCAGGGCACGATCCGCCATGCTCGGATTGGCGCTCGTGTCTCGTTCGCCAGCGTCATATCCCGTGAGAGTCTTCAACACCTCGGCGTTATCCTTCGCGACGCACACAAAGGACTGCATCAAGCTTTTACTCGTCGAACCGACGAAATCACTCACCGCTCGCAATCTTCTGGGTTCAAGCAACACGTCCACGAGCGACTCCAACAAGTTCTCCGGAGCGGCACCCGTCTCACCGCTCGTCGTCGCCTCGCCGCTTTCCTCCGCCCTCCTCGCGTTCGCCCCCCGAGCGGCGCCGTGCGCCAGCGCGCTCGCAACTTTCGCCACGGCCGACGTCACTTGTTCGCTCTCCATCAGCGCGCACGCTCTCGCGAGCGACTCTGGAGGTCGCGCGTCTGGAACGCCCTCCGTAACGTACTCCTTCACGTCCGCGCTCACCGTCTGTAAAATCTCCCCGAACGCCACCACCGCGGCGTAATACGACACGGACGCTCGCACCATCTTTTTATACGTATCCGTCGTCTGCGCTTGTTCGTACGCTGTTCGTTCGTTCGCGCGCTCATTACACGAGTCGTCAGTCTCGCAATCAAACTTTTCGCATTGAGAATTGAATGCATGCAGTCCGTCAAACGACGCGTCGGGGGCGTGCATCGTCGCCACGTCTCGCGCTCGCGCGGTTCGGTCCCAGCATCGCGTTAGCTCAACCGTCGTCGATCATCACGCACCGTAATACCCCAGGGCGAGCGCCGTCGCGCCGACGGCGACGCGTTTGCCAAACGTGGTCATGGTGTTTGCGCCACAGACTGGCGTTGAGACGAATGAGCGGCGCGTCGTCTCGACTCGACCTTCTCGCGCGAAGGTCGCTCGAGCGCGCGCGGAAACTCGAGTGGGCAAAGAGCGCGACGCCGTTCGCGCGTCGGCGCGAAGGACTCGGGATCGACGGCGACGACGACGGGAGTGACGGCGGCAGTGAACACCGAAGAACTGTTCGAACGCTCTACCGCGATGGACTTCGCGCGGGGCGGCGGTTACCGGACCCGTGCGCGCGACACTTTGTGCACAATAGACTCGGGGAGCAGTTTCGGCGGTTTCGCAATCTGACGAGCGAGAAGGAGACGGATCAGAGGTTGAGAGAGGCGAGGCGTTGGACGCGTCGGTTGCGTAGGTGTTCGTACGACGACGGGGATTACATCGCAGTGTTGGAGAGGGCGTATGGATTGCGAGGGCGGATGAAGCATTTGATTCGTGCGTGCGATGTGGAGTGCGCCGAGGGGGCGCCGCAGAAGACGAAGAGACCGGCACGTTTTATTTTGCCGGCGGTGAGCGAGAGGACGGGTGAAACGTTTACGTTGAGGTACCTCTTTCAAACGTTCGAGAAGAGCGTCGAAGAGACGAAGATTGACGAGAAGGAGAAGGCGGCGCTGAATGCGAGCCTAGAACAGCAGATGCGCATGTTGCGCTTGAGGGTTCCGAGATATTTTCACCCGAACGGAGTCGTTGCGCGTGTTTTGGAAGCTGACTCGACAGAGGACGAACGTAAATCTGGAGAAGTTGGCGATGAAAATGGCGACGGCGACGGCGACGATAGGGGCGATGTCGATGATCTGTTAAAATACGTGCGCGCCTGGCCTTGGGAGGTAACCACAGAGGACGACGCAAATCCTGGCCCGTCATACGGAGCGGGAGCGCTTCCGAGCAGAGCAAAATGGGAAACCCTCCACTTGGCACTTTTGAAGACGACGTTCGTGCCAGCCATGATGGATCAAGTGTCTCAGATGCCGCGTCGTCTTCGTCGTGTGTATGAGCGCACATTTAAACTGGAAAAGGAGTACGCTCGTATTCGAGGCAGCATGGCGGAAGCGAATGCCATGGACGTTGTTGACGGCGAGATTGTTGCACGCACGTCTTCGCATTAGACTCAAACAACGTATAGGAACAAAGTAGCTAGCTTAGGTATTTCGTCTTTTTAGGTAGAACGAACGTGCGGTAGACGCAATAGTCATTTTGTGATTCACTCAGGCACTTACATAAGTTAGAAAGCAATACGTCTTCACATTCCCATTTGCTCGAACGCCTCCGCGGACCATTCGACTCCCTGCTTGGCGATTTCCGGCACAGTACCACCTAAACGGAGGATTTCATCGCTCAAGGCTTCGATCGTTTTCGTTTTCGCCTTGTCAGATTCGGCCAGCATCTCTATGACGTGCCGCGCCTTGTTGACGCCGCCGACCATGTCTTCCTTCTCCTTGAGCGAATCCATCCACTGTTGCGCCAGCGCCCCGACGAAAGGATCAGAAGGAGCGGCCCCGGCTGTGAGAAACGCCGTCCACTGTCCAAACATTTCTTCTCGCACCCGCTCGACGAATCTGGCATCCTCTTCGACCCGTTTGCTCGCTCTCACGTGCGCGCTCCACTCCTGCAGACGCTGCGTCTCGGTAACGTCGGATTCCATCGGAGGCGCTGTCGCCGCCACCGCCACCGGCTCTCTCACTACCCTGGCGTTCGGAGACGACGCCGGCACCCGCTGTGCAGGCCCAATCGGCGACATTGACCGACGAATACCGCTCGGGCTAACTATCCTCGGACTCGTTCGCTCCCCGCCAAACGCCGCCGGCGAGCTCATCTTGAGCGGGGTCGGTCGCGTCGTCCCTCCCCCAGCGGGCGTCCCCGTCTCTCCGGACGTCCCGACAGTGGACGACAACTCTCTCAACGCCTCCGCCGCGCGCGCGAAGCTCTCCACGGTGACCCGTCCATCCGGCCCGCGTCGGATCATTTCCAAAACTTCCCGCACCGCCGGCACGGTTTCGCTCAACGTCTCGAGCTGCGCCAGCGCCGCGTCCACGTCCGCGTGATCATCACCGCCGCCGGCACTGCGTCCAGTCGGCGACTGCGGCGACGCGCTCGTTCCATCGACGCGTCGTCGCGCGCCGCTCGCGGGGGAAGAGGAAGATTCGAGAGGAACCGTTACTCGTTCATCAAATTTGAAAACATTCGTCGCGTTTCTCGGCAGCGGCGGCGGCGCTTTCGGCGATCGCGCACGGAGAGACTCGATACGGCGACGCAAGTCATCAATCTTCGCGTCGTCGGACGGCATGTTGCGATGACGGGTGCGCGCGAGTCGTCGTGTGCGGCGCGGTTGTGTGTGTGTACAGTACGTATTGTGTATTAGATAATCAAAAAGCCAAGCGCGAGAGCGTTACTTGCACTTCTTCCCATCCGCGGCAACCGGCGCAGACTTATTGAGGTTGAGACTCAAAATGACGTTCCAAACGATCGAGCACGCGGACATGTACAAAACCTGGTGCTTGGTTGGAATGAACATAAAGTTGACGCTCGACGCAGGAACCCAAAAGCTCCAACCGGCCCGAAGCGTCGGAAGCGCGTCGCGCTTCACCTTGCCCGGATAATTCGCGACGTCGTTGGACCACACGGCGCCCCATAAGAAGAACGTGGTGACGACCAACGGACCGAGCACGGCTTGATTAAGGAAAACCTTGGCGCCGAAAGGGGCGAGCGACTCGGCGGTGAACGCGAACGCCTTGGCCGGGAACCGCTTGGCGAGCTCGATGTACCAGTAGTGCTGCACCGGACCGTAAAAGAAAAAGTTATACAACGCTTGCTTGAGCGTGCGTTCATAACTGTGTCCGACATCCGCCGGAGCCGCGGCGGCTTTCTTCTTATTCGCCGCGGCGCGTCCATCCGCCGCGCGTTTCGACGCCTCGCGTCTCTGCGCCACGGTATCGCCCACGCACCCGAGCGCCGCGCACACGAGCGCGGATTTTAGCAACGGTTTCCCCTCGATCGTCTTCGCCAGCGATCCGAGACCCGATCCCCCGCCGTTCGCGCGCGTCCGCGAGCCCCGCGTCGCGCGTCGTCCGTCGACGCGTCGGCGTCCGAATCGTTCGTTACCCTGAGCGTTCCCACGGCCGAACGGGAACCGTCCATCGCCGATCGCGCCACCGAATCCAACCATCGCGAGCGATTCGCGCACTCACCGAGTCTCGTCGTCGACCGCTCGGCGTCCTTCGTCGGTCGCGGAGGCGCGCACCGGGCGAGGGAAAGCGGCTGACTGTGACGAATTGGGAAAACGGTTACGCCAACAGGCGAGAAGAGGTGTACTTTTTCACTCGGGTTAAAATTACAATCGACGTTTCCGAACGCCGAGGACGACGCCGCGGTGACCGCTCGGGTGAACTATCCACCGCTGATTGGTGGAACGATGGCGAGCTCGTCGCCGGTTTTGACGACGGTCGAAGCCTCGGCGTCGACGGCGACGTAGGATTGGTTCAGGGCGAAGATTGCGGTGGTGAGCACAGAGGCGAGCGCTGGGACGTCGAGGACGAGTTTGGAGCGAACATCGGCGACGGTGGAGCCGTCGGGGAGGGTGAGGGTGGATGCGGACGTCCCGGCGAGCTCGCGGGCGCGGGCGAAGAAGAGAACTTTGACGCTCGCCATTGCGAACGCCTCGAGGTGTGAAGGGTTGCTACAAAGCGACTACACGTTTTATATTACACCAATCGCGAATCGAGGACACGCTGCGCGATATCCATCCGACGCGATGAAATGATGAAGCTATGATGAATTTTCTAGATGTCGTCTAGTGTTTGGTGCGGGTGAATCCCGGTGTCTCACTTTGTTGGAGCGTTGTCCAATTTGGCGTCGCCGTCGGCGCCGTATGAAGAACCTTCCTCCGCGTTTAGCAAGGACGAGCCGACGCTCGGTTTACCCGGGGGTCTGGCGTCTTCGTCTTCAACGTCCCCAGATTCAAGCTCGGGGAATATGCAGAAATAAATCTCAATGAGTATCAGTACGAAGCAGAGAGAAAAACAGAACATGGCTGCCATTTGGAGCGTCGACGTCAAGTCGAAACCAAAGATTTGAAACTTGAACGGCGTAATCAAACCCTGTCCATTGGGGAGGATGAGCACATCGTCGGGTTCGAGATAGACGTCTTCGCCTCTCTGGATGCTCCATTTCTTCGTTGCACCAGAGGTGCAAGCCTTGCCGTCCGTGAGAGGGAAGTTTTGCTCCGTGTACAAGCCGCACGTGCCGTAACCGCCCTCGCCAATCTCCATGGAGAGCTTTGCGTAACCATCTTCACCCCAATCGGTATCGTACGAGTTCTTCATGATCCAGTACCCTTGGTCGGTTTCTTCGTCGTAGCCCCAGCCGATGAGCACCGCGGCGTGATTGATCGCGAGCAATGGATCCGTGCTCGCCGGCGGGCAATCCGCTATGCGAACGATGCCGCCACCGTACAGCTGCAACGGCTTGATGTTCACTCCAACTGCGACGGATTGTTGTTTGAGCGCGCGCATGATGTTCATGACCGTCGCCGAGCCTTCGAGCGGGGTGATTTCGCAGTAACCTTCAATCTTCACGCCCACCGTCGACGGGTTGTTGACGACGGAACAGCTGCTGCCTTCCGGAAAGTCGCTCGCTCGCAGCACACCCTTTGGCTGGATGTTGATCCAAGCGTACGCGGTCGCCATGTTACCCGTGTTACACGCGGAATCCAGTTCATCACACGCCAACAGGTGATACGGACTGACGTTGGTTCGAGCCCCAGACGAGATGGCTCGACTATCGGCGACGACTTGAGCAGTCGAAAAGGCCCAACACCCTGAACACGTTCCTTGGCTATACACTGGACCAATATCAATCTTCTTCCGCCAATCGAAAGAGCGGTCGAAGCCGGCAGACTCGTACTGGAAGACTCCGAGTCCAGTCGTCCTCGCCTCAGTGACGACTTGATGAGTCGCTCCATGGTGTTTGCTGTGCGCTCGGCGGGGTACCTGCCTTCTAGTGTGCAACGCGGCAATGTCCGCTTGCGAGAGGTCGCCCAACGTCGGGAGCTTTGTCACCGACGCCGCCGTGGAGTGATCGTGCGCCGCGGGATTTTGCACGACTTGAGGGATCTGCGTCAAGTTCGAGTACGTCGCGTGACGTGCAGCAAACTCACTTGCATCCAAGTCTGCGAAGCGCGTCACGCGCTTCTTCATTCCACCCGAAGCCACGTTTGCATTCGCCGCTTCGATCTCCGCGAGGTTTCGCAAGAAAATATTTTGACGTTCAAAGGCTTGAGGACACGGGAACGTGTCCGGGCAGTACTGATTCGTCTTGCCGTATCTGCGCGCAAACTGGATAAATCTTTGATCCAACTCATCTTCGGTTTCTGTCTTCTGCTCGTTCTTCGTTTGCGCCTTGCGCCCATCCTTTCCGACAACCATCGCTCTCTTTGCGTCTTCACCCAATAATTTATGCTCTTTGATGGGGTGCGGGTCGTCTATCTCGACTTTCTCCTTGCCGTCGCGCGTCGCGTCGCGTCGATGTGCCTTACTCTTTGGCGACTTTGACGGAGTCTCCTCGCTCAAAGTCTCTTCGCTGTGCTTGGCCTCTTCTTGTTTCCTGGTGGAGCCCAGGCTCGCCACCGCATCGGCGCCGCTCTCCGGAGAAGATCCATCGGACGGTTTTGCCGCACTCTGTTTCTCGAACGCCGTGTGTCGACTCGCAAACTCCGCCTCGGTGAGATCGGCAAACTTGCCGACACGCATGCGCATGCCACCCTTGCGCTGCCGCCTGTTGTGCTCGTCCACCTTGGCTACGTTTTCGTTAAAAATCTCCTCCCTCCGACGGCTCTCAGCGCACGGCGGCGCTTCTTCTCCACAATACCGCTTCAACTTGCCCGGGTACTTGCTCAACCAGTTCTTGAAACGCTCGCCGTGCGGCGGCGACACGCGCACGTTGCGCAACACCCTTTGCCGCAGCTCCTCGAAACCGCCAGCCCCCAACGACCCTTCTTTCGCCGCGGCCGCTTTTTCCGTGTTCTGCTCCACCCGCGACGATGACGACGATGCAGCTGGCGACGTTTTCGTCGTCGCCGCGTCGCCATCAGCCCTCACCGCTCGCGACAACTCCCGATCGATCATCATCTCGTCGATCACCCCGGGTTGAAAACTAAACGCATTCTCCTCCGCCGCCGCGTCGAGATCGGCTTCGACCCGCGCCGCTTTTTTCGAACCGAGAGACGCTTCGAGCATCCCGTCATCACCGTCACCGGTTCTGTCGACGTCACCGTCGTCGTTCGCGCGCGTGGGGACGGCTTCGCCTCGACCAAAGTCAAAGGCGTCTTCGGACACGTCGAAGAACCGCGACGTCGTCGCGACCGACGCCGACGCCGACGCCTCGGACGCGAACGCCGACGTAGACGCGACAGTCACCGCGGCGACGACCGCCATCGCGGTCATCGCGCGGGAACGTCGACGCGTCGGGTTCATCGCGTGGTAAAAAGTGGGGTTGAAGCTGTAAGAGGGTGTTGGAAGCCACGCTCGCCTTCGCGCGCGCAGCGCGACTTTGATTCGGATTATGATTGTACAATTACACGTGTCTACGCCCGCGTGACGGGGGCTAATGTGGCTTTGACGCGATCCGAAACGCCTTCGATGCGGCGACGCAAGAGTTCGTTGGAATCGGTGCCGCCTATGAGACGGATGAAGGCGGACGCGAGGTACGGAGCAGCGATAACGACAAAGGCATCTTTGGACGCGAGAAAGGCGTCGAGCTTGCGCTCGTCGCGACGGAGAATGGAATCCGTCGCTTGGTAAAAGGCGAGGATGACACCGGCAGCTCGAGTGATAGATGACTCGAGCGCGGAGGTGAGCCTGTCGCGGATTTCGAGGGTGACGGTGAGATGGCGGAGCTCGTTAAAGGCGAGGAGGGTGCCGTTGACAAATGCCGCCACTGGGGCGTGGTCAATCAGACTTCGAGGCGGACCATCGGTGTCGTCCGTCTCTGGGTGCTGGGAAGACGTCGAAGGTGTGGACCAGGTGGAGCTTTCGAGCGCGCGTTCGAGCTCGTCGACCGCGGTGGAGACGGCGTTTTCGAAAATGGTGACGGCGGCGTCGGCGAAGAGCGGCCGAAAGAGCGGTCGGGTGTCGAGACCGACGCGCGCGAGACTCGTGCCGCAGTACTCGCAGTGTTCGTAAATTGAGGCGAGCGCACCGCCTTCGTAAATGTGTGGCAGAGTCGCTCGCATCAGTTCCAAATACTTTGATATTCTGTGCGTGGCCCAGCTGTACAACAATGATCCTTTCCCGTCATCCGCTTCGGTTTGCGTCACGTCGGCGTCATCCGAAAATATAGCTCTAAACTGCATGACGACGTCGAAAAGAGAGACGCGATGGGTATCCGTCAACTTTTTTAGATAGTCATACGGATTGGAGTCGTCTAAATCGCTCACCATGTTGGCGATGTACTCTTCTCTGCACGCTAAAAATGTCTGTCTAAGCGCCACCTCGTCGTACGCGCTGAGACGACGAAGAAACCCAACCACGCGGAGGCATTCCGGAAGCTGAATCCCAACCTTCAAACGCCCCAAAAGCGTGTGCAACATCTCCGAGCTCGACGTCCGCGCGTCGTCAGCAAGCTTTTTAATTAATCCAATGTGTCCGTGCGTCATCTCCATTTTGGCTATGAAATTTTCCAAATCCAACGCCTCGTCGTAGTACCCGTTTCGAACACACGCATCCAACAACTTTGGAATCTCAAGCAAATCACTCATCGTCCCAGAGTTATTCATCAACGTCTTGTTCATCTTTCGAGCCTTGGCAATCTCTTCCGCACCTTTTACAAAGGCTTCGCACCCGCGTTTCAAGTCGGGCAACTGCGCGCTCAGCGTCTCTAAAAGAATCTCGATATCCTTCACCTCTGTCCTCACCGCGGCGTAGCACTCTGCCGCGCCGATGTACGCCTCGTAGTTTCGCACCGAGACATCTTCTAACCGCAGCTTTGCGCGTTTTGCTTCTTCCTCGAGACGCGTCGGTTCCTGCGCGCGGCGTCAACAAGATTATTATTTGGATCGATCCGTCAGTCAGTCGTTGCTCCACGTCGTCGCCACCGCGTCGCGTCGTCCGACGCGAGTGACATCGCAAATTCGCAAACTCGCGCACCTCTTCGAGACGTTCGACGCCCTGGGATAACAGGCTCGAGACGTAGGCGGCGTCCGAGACGGAGGACGACGACGCCATGGCGCGTGTCGTTTTGAAGCGAGAGTCGGGAGCAGCGCAGTTTTGGTTTTCTTTTTCAAGCGAATGTGCGAATGGCTTTGATGATTACATGAAAGTGTATTAAACGCGCGAAAATGAAGTGGTAAAGTTTACAGTAACTTTGCCCAAGACGTGGTGGCTTGAGACTTCGAGCTGGTTGAGCTCGGTTGTTGTTGTTCATGTTGATGGTCGAACGGCGACGCGGATGAACCAGACGACGTCGCTAGGCTGGGAAAGGTATCCTCGCACTCGACAGTCGGTGCTCTAGGCTTGCCTTTCCGGCTGCGTACGCGCCTCGTCTTTGTGGTAACCCGTTGTGCGGTATCTGTGGCGTTGGCGGAGTCGTCAGAGGGACAGTGCTCGGGCGGCAGGCTCGATTCTTCTCCAACGATTGGCGCGTTTTCCTCGGTGATTGAAGGCGTCTTCGGTCGTTCATCAACGACTGGTTTACACGCGTTCGCCTTGAGAACGTCGATCGGAGCCGATCCCTTGGGACCCCAAGACGGGGTCTTCGCGACTGGCGCCGATACTGGTGGTGGCGTCACCTCGGGCACGGGCTCTAGCTGCGTCGTTGCCGGTTCGATAGAGAGCTCCTCAATGTCGCGTTTCAACACAGCGGCCATCGTGACGACGGGTGGCGATTGTTCCGCCGCCTTCTCCTTTGGTTCCGACATAAAGTTTGCGGGAATCTTTGCGACGCCGCTCCAAGCTTGAGGAAACGTCGGCGACGGCCGCGGAGACCGCGGTCGCTGTGGTGCCTCGCAATGGGGAGCGACGTGCGGAAAGTGCGCTTGCATATCCTCAAACACAGGTTCGTGACCATTGTTGTCGCTCGCGTATCCTCGCTTAGCCGTACCCGGAGGCGGAGCTCCCGGAGGTGGTTGCGGCTGGAAGCCTTGCTGCTGAGAGAAATTCTTGTTCCCCTTACCGCCTTGACGAGAAGCATTCTTCGAGCGATTGTATAGCGCCCTGTTGCCCTTGCGATTGTTGTTGGCGCCACCGCCGCGCTTGCGCTCTTCGACATTATGACGCGCTGCTTCGCGTCGTTCGTGAGCGCGACGATGGTGGTACACGCCGAACATCAAGTGTTCCCGAATGGTATCGAGGCAACCGGTGAAGATGTCGTTTATCCCCGGCTCGATGGCGTCGTCTGGCACGGGTGGCGACACTTTATCTGCCGAATCAGCCAATTCAGTCGCATCGTCAGAAGAGACGCTCTGTGGCGGCGAAGATGACATCTTGGCGCTGTCGTCATCGAGTGACTTTCGGCGTTGGTGCTCTTCACCCTCTGGAGTTGTGTCATTCGCCTGTTCATCGACAAGAAGATCCCAGCGACCCCAGTGAATACCTCGCTGCTCTTCGTTGACAGATTTTGACGATTCAGAGCGACGCAACGTTCGGGTCGGCGAACCCACGTCGTCCTGCTCGATGTCTTCTTCGTCGATTTTCAACGGTATTGGCCGTAATTCATCCACGACCGACCGGGTGTGCGGGTGCTCCGCCGCCGTCGCGGGCGTTGACCCTTCCAGAAGGACGCTTCGAGAGCGCGAAGCGATCGCACTCGTCGGCATGCCGAGAGGGGTCAGGGAGACTTCATCAGCATGCGAGCAACCACCCGGTGTATCGGGCGCGTGTGGCAGCGGGTAGATCATTCTTCTATGCCTCAGAATGTTGCCAAAGACGCTCACAAAACCTCTCAGGACACCCATGTCGTCGCAGGCTGCGGACGACGCCATCAACTTGTCCAAACGCTGCGCCCCGAGTCTGAGCGCCGCTCGGATGCGCATGTAGTTACCACAGGACACAGAGCGGCCCAAGTTGTTACTACTCACCAACGGGTCGATAATGTTCATATACTTGATAGGAACGGTCGTCGCCCCGGCGGTTGAGCGCATGAATTCGCAACTATAGGTGGACAACATTGTTTGTGTAAACTCTTGCGTGAGCAAGCCATCTTCCATGAACATCGGCGGTGTCTCGATGTCTTCGATCGCCACCGGCCCGTGTATGGTGAGGGCATACTTTTCCCACTCAAACTCAGCAAACACGTCCAAAAGCTTATGCAGTACAGACAACGGACAGGTCAATTCAGCGTGATACTTGTTAATGATGTACAAAACCAGCGTCTCCAGAGCATAGGTGGAAATCAACGCGTGGTGGGCACCAAGTATACGCCCCTCGTAAAATCCCCACGCTTTGACTAAAATGATGGATCGAACGAACAAATCGTCTCTCCCGATGAACGTGTTCGTCTCCTCTAAAAATCCAAGCGACGCCAACCCCCCAAACTGGTTGGCGCTCACGTCAACCATCATACCGTCCACGATGCACTTCATCAGCTTCACCTCGGCGTTAATCACGCTCACTTCGCTCACCGCGAACTCGTGCGGCGGGTCCGCCTCCGCCTCTGCCTTTTCGATGTACTTTCTGAATTTCGTCGTCCACGTCGCCTTATCAATCACTCTGTGATCTCCTAACAGGCACACGTCGATATCCCCGTCTGGGAGGTACGCCCTCAGCGGCACGCTCCCGTACGCGCTCACCAACGTGTGCGCCGTCCCGAAACATTCCTGCGCCAGCTGCTTAATGTGCTCAAACACCGCTCGACGACGTGCTTCGCTCATCTCCGTCGGTCTCAGCGACGCCACGAGCTCATTCGTCAGCGTCTCGAGCGCCGACGCCGTCCGAGGCTCAGCCGAGCTCTCCGCCTCTCCGCCGCGGCTTTGCCCGCTCGCCTCGGTCGTCCCCACCGTCGCCCGCATCGCCGCCATGGACGCGTACGGGCAGCCTGGCATGACGCCGCCCGCGAGTCGTCTTCGCCACCGCGCCTTCTAACCCTCGACGGACCGCGCGTTCGAGACGACGATGCGCGCCCTCTCACAAGATGCGAATGGAAGGAGTTTCCCACGCCCTCTTCTGGCGGACGCCCGGTTCGCTCGATGCGTTCGACTCGCGCGCGTCTCGGGCGATGAAGATATGAGCGCACGTTCGATTCCTTTCGATTCGCTCCGCCCGCGTCTCGGTGGTCCCGCGCGTCGAGGTCTTAAGGACGACGACGACGACGACGACGACCGAGTTGGATAGGGCTCAGGGGGCTAAATGATGTGCCGTACTTAAGAGATTATAGTACCATCGTTATTTTCTTATTCTTAACATTTATTTTCATTTTTATGGACTTGTAAGGGATTTATGTATTGTGTATCCAGATGTCCGAAAACTTTGACGAGACGACTGGCCGCGGACGCCGACGCCGGCGCCGACGCGAGTGGACGACGCGAGCGAGACGAAGATGCGAGGGAGAGGCGCCGACGCGATCGCCTCGACGTCTTTTTCGACGTTTTACGACGATGGCGTCGCGGCGAGTGCCACCGAGGGGAAGGAAGGTGCGAGAGACGCACCCGACGGTTTGAATGTGAGAAACGTCTGGGGCGCATCGACGCGGACGCGAGGATGCGCGGGAAGTCGAGGACGCCAGTGTAGACGGTCCATGTGGTTAACATTGGCGTGCGCTGCTTCTCTGGCGCCGAACGCGGCGCAGGCACAGTTTGAAAAGGCGACGGATTACCCATACAGAGTGTGCTCGGAGCAGCCCGGCGCGTATGCCGGGCCCAACGGGACGACGGATCGGGCGTCGTGCGTGTCTTTAGACGCCGGTGAGCTCGGTTTCTGCAGCGGCATCGCTTGGGACGCGTGTATTCGTACGGATCCGCCGGCTTTACAGGATAAGCGGGTGTTGGGGCAGTACGAGGAGATGACGAAGAAACAGTTGGTCATGGCGCCAGAGCTCGCAAACGACCCAGATTGTTTGGTCGTCATGGCGGAATACATGTGCGCGCTGGCGTTTCCGAGGTGTGACCCGAATCCCAACGACGCTACGACGTACTACGAGCTTCCAGCGTGTTGGGACTACTGCATGAACTCGGTGTTCGGTTGCACAGGGGACATGGCCATCGCGCAAAATGTGTGCAATGCGTCGCTGGCGTCGGGTGTCGTCGTCGAGTCTGGACGTTCGGACGTTCGTTGTACGAGCGCGGCCTTGCGGTACGGTGCCGGTTTTGTTTTATTCGCCCTATCGATCGCACTCGCCGCCGTCTAGCGTCTACGGACTAGGTTTTAAATCCAATCTCTACTAGGCTAGTACAATCAGAACGACGACGACGCTGAGCGTCGCCGCACGCGCATACAACACGCCGGCCGCACCCGTGCACCGACCGGGAAGCTCCTCGAACACCAAGGTACCGTTCTCCCCATTCGGTTTCTGACCCTTGATATATGCCCCTTTCGTCGCGAGGGTGTTGACATACGTGCCGTTGGCGTCAAACGATCCGCCCTCAAAGTAGGACAGTGGCGTCGATCCTCCAAAATCCTGTTCTTCCCACTCTAAATCGCACTCTATAAAGGCTGAATTCGCCTCACCGCACGACTTTTTCACCGCTTGACACACGCTCGTGCACGTCGGCATGTATCGCGTCTCCTCGACGTTACATCTATTGAAATATTCGTAACAAAACCATCGTCTCAACGTCGCTCGACACCCCGCGCTCGGTTCGAACGTCAACTGTCGAATCAAATTCAAATACTGCCTCCTCGCCGACGCTTCCATGAGATCCACGCTCACTTGATCCTCCACCCCATCCGCGATGGTTTCCGCGCTTCCGCGCTTACAAAACGTGTACTGCACCCGCTCGTTACAAAACGACAGCTCCACGTTTTCGTGCGACAGACATCCGTGTCTACACAGCAACGCCTCCGCCTCCGTCGACGCGCCTCCGTCCCCGGTCCCGGCGAAAAAGTTTGAGTTGACATCCATGGATATATCCCACACCGGAATGTCGAGAAACGCGTGCGTCCTCGGCGGCGGCGGGCTCGGTGGCACCGGCGGTGGCGGTGGGGCCGCGGCAGCTGTGGGCGGTGGCGTCTGCGCGCGCGCGACGAGCGTCGACGCGCCGTCGTCGCGCGTCGCGAGGACGACGACGCAGGCGAGCGCGACGACGACGCGCCGTCTCGCGCGGGGCGGCGGGCGCGTCATCGCGGGCGACGCGAGGTGGTGTGGCGACCGTTCATCAAGATGTGCGTCGCGTCGTAACGGCTTTGGTTGAGAGTTCGCCTGAACGCGCCTCTCGCTCTAAACGTGGATTCAATGTTTAGGAGCTGGAAGCGCGAGCGACGGTGTCGTCGAGTATTGATGACTACGGTACAACTTGAAAGGCTATCAATGGCTATCAGAAGAGTTAACGACGGGAATCCTTTAAACCGCCCTGTTTGGCGGTCATCTTGTCCTTGATGGCGCGAACGTCGCGGTTTTTGCCGCTCCATAAATCATCCGTCTCATCCTTGCGAACGCTCGTGTCTTCGTTGGCGAGGTGCGTCCACTTGGATTGACCGGCCCGGCCAAACGTACCCTTACGCACTTGCATGGCGGATGGAAGGAGAGATTTGTCGTACTTTTCTTCCGCCGTTGGCGCGTTGAAGTCTCGCTTGTAAATTTCATCCGGACCCGCCGTACCGAACGCATCGTCCGCCGCCTCTTGGAAGAAAGCACCCTTGTGGAAGTACTTTTGCATGAAGGCCATCTTTGGCTTATCTTTGTCGGCGTGCTCTTTCTCAGCGAGACGTTTGGCGTGGTAGAGGTTGCGCTCATCTTCCGTCATGTTGCGGATGCGCTCTTGCTCTTCGCGTTCGCGGAACATTTGTTCACGTTGGATCCTATCCGTCTTCAAGCGGTCGAGCTCGCGACCTTTCCAGGCTTCAAACTCCAGGGCGTCATCCAACCCATCGTCTGTATCCACATCGCTCGGTTCCATCTCGTCGAGCGCCGCCGCGAGCGCCTCTTCTCTTCGAACCTCCAATTCGACGAGCTTTTTGCTCTCCTCGCGTTTCGCCGCCTTGGCCGCCTCTGTCATCGCAGCCTCGGCGTCGATCTCAGCCTGCATCTTTTCTCGCTCTTCAATCGTGTCCCGTTCGCTCTTGCGCACGAAGACTGGCTTGAAGAGCTTCCTCGGCCCGGTACCTCCCGAACTCTCATCGCTATCCGTGTCGTACTCGCTATCCGTCTCATACGATGATGATCCCGATTCCTCACCGCCGGCATCGGCCCCAACCGTCCCAGCGCCACGCACCGCGACTTGACCACTACGGCCGGCGTCTTCATCCTCGTCTTCATCCGCCGCGTCCTCCCTCGCCTCCTCCACCTCCCGAGCCGTCGCTCTCGCTCGCATAGCCGCGCGTCTCGCGTCCCTCGCCGCCTCGTCCTCGCTCTCGCTCTCGCTCTCATCGCTCCCGTCGCTCTCCGGCGTCCCCGCGCGTCTCATCGCCGACCGCCTCACACGTTCTGCGGGTATGCCGTCCTCCTCCTCCTCCTCCTCCTCCTCGTCGTCATTCGCACCGCTCGACCCGTGTCCGCGTCTGGCAGCCATCACGAACCCGAGCGCGTCCTCCTCCTCCTCTTCTTCCATCACCGCCGCCCCGGTCGCCACCCCGGCCCGGTGTCGTCGAACCATCGTCGTCGCTCGCGCTCCAGCGGACGCCCGCGCACCGCTCCGCGCCGCCTCCTCCCGCGCGCGGTCCACAAAGGACGGGTTGTTCGCCCGGCGTAAAACGTCTCGTTCGTCGTCCATAGTCGCCCGCGCCGCGTGTTCCCGCCCCATGATGACGCGCGAGCGGTGCGAGACGAGCGCCGATTCGAATCAAAGAAAACCTCTCGCGGTGTTCGCGATCGAGCAAACGCGTCGACGATCGTCGCGTCGACGTGTGACGCGGCCGCGTTGCGTTTCACTTTGGTAAAAACGCACGCACTCCTCGTGAGACCGCGACGCGCGCGCGTTCGACGACGGGCAAAGGCATCCATCGCCGCACCTCGTGCGGGTCAGAACGCGTCGTGCGTGTTTCGCGTCATCCACCGCGACGCGTTTCGACGCGATTGAACGATCGGAACGCACGCGGACGGGTCGAGAGTCAAAAGTCACAGTCATGGCCCCTTTACACGATGACGACGATGGACGACCGACGACGACGAATACCGGCGACGAGGAGATGGAGACGTGCGAGGCGATGAGAGATCTCGTGCGTGGGTATAAGACGTTTCGTGCGGCGCACTTTTCGGACGATGGTGGACGCGGGAACGGGGCGACATCGAGCGTGAAGGATACGCTGCGCGAGTTGTCGGAACGAGGCCAAGCGCCGAGCGCGCTCGTCATCGCGTGCTGCGATTCCAGGGCTGATCCCGCGATTGTGTTCGCTACATCGCCGGGAGAGGTGTTCGTGGTGCGAAACGTGGCGAATTTGGTGCCGCCATACACCGGGGTGGATGGGGCGCATCACGGGACGTGCGCCGCTATCGAGTATTCGGTGCAGCACTTGCGCGTGCCATTGATTCTCGTCATGGGACACACCCAGTGTGGGGGCGCGGCAGCGGCGCTGAAAAAGTATGGGAATGGACCGAATGCAGACGCAGGGTTCTTGGAGGCGAACGAGGAAACGGGCGAGGGGTTCATAGGATCGTGGATAAATTTGGCGGAACGCGTCGTGTGCGAGGTGTGCGAAGAGCACGATCCCGATATTCGGGCGAGAATGCTCGAGTTTGAGCTCGTCAAGAATAGCGTGAAAAACCTGCACACGTTTCCATTCATAGCGGAGCGCGTCAAGGCGGGAGAATTGGAAATCAGAGGCGCGGTTTTCAACGTTTTCAACGGGACGCTGAAAATTTTACAGCCCAACGGCCGTTTTGCGACTCCGAAGGACGAGGACGCGTCGGATAAGAGTGCGTCCACAGCCGTCGCGCCACCGGATGCCAAAAGAGCGAGAGAGGAGTGAACGAGTTTTTTGCCCGTTACGTTTTTTTCGCGTGTAAGAACAACATTTCATATTCATTTAACGCGCTTCGTACAGACGACATCAGCGTCATTCCGCGACGCGCCGACACCGACGTCGATCAGTTCGATCGCGAAACGCACGACGTGCAGGCGCGTTGCGATGTCATTCACAACGAGCTTCGTCGCACCTGCGACCTTAACGCACCCACGCGGCGTCACACGCGCGTCGACGCACCGCAACAAAAAGCGAAAAGCGCCTCGAGCCGCCGCCGGTAAAACCGACGCAGCCCCTTGGGTCGACGGCGTGCAAGAGGATCTCCCGGCGCTGTCAAACGTGCGGTTCGTCATGTGTAACCCTCAGGGGCCGGCAAACGTGGGCGCGGCGGCGCGAGTGATGCAAAACTTTGGCGTGTACGACTTGAAGCTCGTGGACGTGGGACCCTTTGTGCTCTCGGCGTCGAACCGCGCCGAGCGAGGCACGCTGGATGAGGCGAGCGAGGGCGAAGGCCGGCCGCCCGAGCGAGCGTCGACGGTACTGGGAGATGAAGCGGCGCGGACGACGCCGTTGAGCGATGAGGCGATGCGGTACGCGTGCGCGGCGGATTGGTTGTTGGCGGACGCCGAGCGATGCCAAACGAGTGAAGAGGCGTTGAAGGATTGTTCATTCGTGTTGGCGACGACGGCCAGGCCTAGAAGCGGAACGCCGTTGATGACGGCAAGGGAGGCTGCGGAACGTATCGCGGAGGAGGCGAAGCGAGGGAAGGTGGCGGTGATGTTTGGGAATGAAAGGACGGGATTGACGAATGAGGAATTGTCGTGGGCGCACGCGGCGGTGGCCATTCCGACGGCGGGGACCGGTAAGCTGTGTCGTCGGAGCTTAAAGTACACGGGTGGTACCGGACCGACAAGTTTGAATCTATCGCACGCGGTAGGGATCCTGGCGTACGAAATTTTCATGGCGATTAGCGGCGACGACGCCAGGGGTGAAATTCTTCCAGAGAAACAAAAGCTCTTGACGGTGGACGAAAAGGTGACGCTCAAGAATGAAATCATGTCCGCCCGTCGCGCGCTCGACGTCTTAACTTCCGACGTTGAGTCTGGCGCCTCGTCTTTGGTGGAGAAGGACGCCGGTGACGCGCAAGATGACGACGGCGAGTTGTCACAACGCGAAGAAAAGGCGTTCGAGAGGATATTAGCCGCCGCGCCGATGCACCGTTCGGACGCCGCCGCGCTGTTCCAGCTCTCTCGCCGCGTCTCCGCGATGGCCAAAGGTCGGGTCGTCGCCCCGTGCGACGGCGAAAACCTCCTCGACGCCACTGTGGTGGAATCGCTCAGACGGTTTACCATCGACGGCGACGGCAAAATCGTAACCGTCAGAGCCGCTCGCAACCATCTTCGCGCCGAGCTCGGCGTTTCCCTGACGAACCGAGAGATTGAACGCGCCATCGCACGTGCGAGTGCGACCGAGACGTGAGAAGTAGAATTGCAATTGAACAATCAGACGTACTAGTAGACATTGAGCCAAACTTCCCGACGCCTCATAAGTTGACCCCCCCTGCCACGCCAACCATGCCGACCGTCATCTTAGATTTGGACGGGACGCTCATCAACACGGAACAACTCGTCGATGAGGTCGTCGGCGACGTCATCGCCGAGCTCACGCGCGCGCGCGGTCGGGTTTTAGACGCTTCTGTCGTACACGATGCACTCGAACGCGTTCGTGGGATGAGGCCGCTCGAAGCGTCGCGCGCGCTTATCGACGAACTCAAACTCGAAGACTTGGATGCCGAGTCGCTCCTAGCGCGCACGGCACCGTTGCTCAACGCGCGGTGGTCCGAGGTGGAGCTCATGCCGGGGGCGTTGAGGTTGTTGGAACACTTGCGCGAGCGAAACGTAAAGTTTGGATTGGCGACGTCAACGCCGAGGGAATACCTCAAGTTGAAAATGGCGGCGCACGAGAATATTCTAAATATGATGTCGTGCGTCGTCACCGGATGTATGGTGAGCAAAGGTAAGCCGGATCCAGAGATATTTCAGTTGGCAGCGCGACATCTCGGCGCGGATGCGAGCGACTGCGTCGTCATCGAAGACACGCCGGTGGGATGCGAAGCAGCGAGAAGGGCGGGGATGCGAACGATAGCGGTACCGTCGATTCGAGACCGCAAAGCGTTTGATGAGTGGAGCGATGAGACGATTCACAGTCTATATGACTTGAATTTGTCCAAATGGGAGTTGCCGGCGTTCAGCGATTGGATACCAGTCGCTTCCGACGTCAGCGAGCAAGTGTTGCCGGTGCCCCCAGTCGTGATGCGTGGTCCCGTAGTAAAAGGGTTCGGTCGCGGCAGTAAAATGTTGGGTATTCCCACGGCGAATCTAGACATTGTACCGCTCAAGTTTCAAGTGGATTCGCTCGCGCCGGGTATTTACATGGGTTTTGCCGCCATGCGGGGCAAGATCCACGAAATGGTTATGTCCATCGGTTGGAATCCCTATTTCGATAACGCCAAGAAAACTATAGAGCCTTGGCTGCTGCACGACTTTGGAGAGAATGACTTTTACGGCGAAGAGCTGGGATTGGTCGTGTCGGCGTACATTCGCCCTGAAGCGAATTTTACTACGCTGGAGGATCTCATTCGGCGCATTCATCGCGACGCGGATGTTTCAAGAGAGATGCTCAAGCTCGATCCTTTCAAATCGACACGGCAGCTGCTGATCGCATAGATGCTAGCTAGGTACTATTACAACAATGTGTATTCAACGTTCTTTAGTTTACTTTGATGAAACTCTCGCGCGAGCAATGTTGGACCGTACGAAATGCAGCGCATTTGCGGCGTAGTCGTACGCTCGTTCGTGCGGGTGCATTCCACCCCCCTGGTCTAGCGGTTTCGGCGCCGTAGCGGCACGGCGCGTAGCGAGCTCTTGCGCCGCAATCTCAGCTGCGAGCGCGTCCGAAAGGCTCTTTGCTCTCTTCATCTCCAAATCGACGCTCGCCTCCAATGGGGCGCGTAAAGATGCCAATACACTACTCACCTCGTAATCCTTGGCGCCGCCCTCGAGAAAGACGCGATGAATTTCACCATCGAAGCTCTTCACTTCCAACGCCAGCAGTGGTATGCCGTACTCTCCAGCCCATTTGCGCGCACCCATGCTGACGATGCCGCGCTTTCTCGTGCCGCGAAGCTCAAACGCGACGTGCGCCCACTTCGAGTCGACACTCACCGGAAGCGTCACCGCACCGAAAAATCTTGACCGCGTGCGCTTGAACAAGGCTAATCCACCGCCCGATGTCACGGCCACGCGGGATTCACCCGCGACGACGGGGGCACCGAGTATTTCCCGCACGCCCGCGTGCGTCTCCAACCGACGCATCGCCAACGCGCACGCGTGATCGATGTCGAGCCGATACCTCTGCCTGAGCGCGAACGCCCCCGCCATGGCGAACAGAAGAGACCCACCCAACATGGACGGATCACCAAACGCGACGTCAAACGATCCCGACTCGCTCGGCACGCCCAAGACGCTCGTCTTGAAGCCTCTGCACGCGCGCCACAGTGCTAAACCGCCAGCCAACGTTCCAATCGCTTCAATCTTCTTCCAGTGCCGATCGAGCGCCGAAACCACCGTCTGTTCTGCCGCCCGCTTTACTACAACCGGATTCAGCTCGCTCATCGTCCACAAAAACTCCGAAGCCTGTCTTCCGAGCACCCTATCCGTCGTCGCGCGCGCGCCTCGTTTCGCCTTCTCCCCTCGTCGCTCCAAATCCTCCCAAATCCTCCTTGGCGCCCCCAGCGCGTCATCCGTCGCTCGTTTCGCCTCTCGCACCACCCGTCGCGCGCGTTCGTACGCGCTCGTCGGGTCCGCGCCCGCGTGCGCGCCTCGCGCGGGCGCGAACGCACCCACACGCCGTTGGTTTTCAAACGCAGCCTTTGGTAATCTCTTCGCCCACGACGCCCCGAACGCGCTCGCGCGTCGCCGAAACGTCATCCTGAATGCGACGCGGTTCGAACCCAAGCCGCCGCCACCGCCGCCGCCGCCGGCGTCGCGCTGTCAACCGTCGGCGTCGACGCGCGCGTGCGTCGTTTTGACGCTCGCTGACTGTTGGTTATCTCTGTTGGAATGTGATCAGACTGACGAGTCATAACTCGACTTTTGTGACTGGGGTTGCTTTTTCTAGAAAAGTCAACACACCGCCGCCGACGCCGACGCGCGCCGACGACACACGCCGACGCGCGCCGACGTGCATCCGCGGCGACGACGCACGGGAGAGACACCCCGAGAGACGTAAACGAACGCTCGGCATGTCGTCGTCGGACCCGCACGCGCTTCCGAAACGCGAACGCGCGCTCTTCAGCGACCTCGTCGAGTGCTACGAAACTAAAAAGTATGAACGCGGCGTCGGACTAGCGGACGAGATCATGGCCAAGCACCCGAACCACGGGGAAACGCTGGCGATGAAGGGTTTAATCGTGCGGTCGATGGATGACTCGGAAGGCGTGAACGAGGAGGCGCACGCGCTGATTAAACGGGGTATAGAGTGTCATCCGCGGTCGCACGTGTGCTGGCACGTGTTGGGGTTGGTGCACAGACAAGAGAGGAATCACGCGGAGAGCGCCAAGTGCTACGCGAACGCGTTGAAGATTGATCCAGATAATGCGTTGATTTTGAAGGATTTGTCCATGGTGTACCTGCAGCTTCGAAACGTGCGGGCTTTCGTTGACTTGAGGTGGAAGATTTTGAGAACCAAACCAGAACAGAGGACGTCGTACGTGGCGTTGGCGGTCGGGTTACACTTGATCGGAGACCACGAGAACGCGTACGGTGTGATTGATAGCTATGAGGCAATTCGCGCGAGCGGTCAGTTTGATCACCACGCAGCTTGGCGGGAAGAGGATCCGCTCATGAAGCGATTCGATAAGAGCGAGCTGACCTTGTTCAAGGCGACGTTGAAAAAGGCAGCCGGTTTGGAAAAGGAAGCTCTCGAGCTTTTGGAGAAGGACGAGGCGAAAGTAGTCGACAAGGTTGCTTATTTACAAATTCTTGGTAGTCTGCAAGTCTCGCTCGGGATGAAGTCCGAGGCAGAGGAGACATATTGGAAGTTGTTGGATCGACTTCCGGATAGCTACGATTACCACAAGGCTTTGAGAGCGGTGAAATCTCTGCCAGAAGACGTCCACGACGGCGCGGGTGACATTTCCGACGCTGACATTGAAAAGCTTGGCGAGCTTTACGGCGAGATCCGTCTCAAGTGCCCATACAGCGCCGCAGGTCGACGATTACCGCTCAGTTTCACCAAGGCTGGTCCCGCTTTTACCGAGCTCGTGAACAAATACATCGAGAAGCCGATTCGTAAAGGCGTGCCGAGCCTGTTTGAAGACTTGAAGGACCTGTACGAGAACCCGGCCAAGGCGGCTGCCCTTGAAACGATCTTCATCAACACTGTCGACACGCTCAAGTCTGACAGCAAGTTCCCTTCCGGAGGTACGGTATCTGAGGCAGAGAAGAAGGACTGCGTCATGTACGCCACCAACCTATTGGCCATGCACTACGACGAAATGGCTCAGCGGAGCGCCGATGGCGGTTCGAAGGAATTCACCCGTGCCCTGGATCTCATCGAAGAAGCCATCGCGATGGATCCAAAGTGCGTCGAGCTGTACTTAAACAAGGCTCGCTTCCTGGAGCACGCCGGCGATTTGCAGCGAGCCGCTGACGTCGCGGAGGAATGCCGAAAGCTCGACCTCGCTGATAGATATTTGAACTCGTTCTGCGTGCGCCAAATGATGTTAGCGGGCAAGTACGCTTACGGAGAACAACTCGCGGCAATGTTTGCCAGAGATGGGGACCAAGCGACGAACCTACACGATATGGAGGCAACCTGGTTCGAGCTCGCGGCGGCAAAGTGTCACATTCGTGGGAAGAAGTTTGGACGCGCCCTCAAGTACTACCACGCCGTCTTGTCTCACTTTCAGCAATTTGTTGAGGATCAGTTTGATTTCCACGGCTATTGCTTGCGCAGGTCCGCGGTGAATTCGTACCTCGAGTTGTTAAAGGTGGAAGACAAAATGTACGCGAGAGAGGAGTATCGCGAAGCCGCAAAGGGTGCGATTACGCTCTACGTCGATTTATTTGACGAGCCGCCGGCAAAAAAAGCCGCGGCGCTCGAAGCGAAGATCAACGCGATGCCTAAGGATGAAGCCGATAAGTTTAGACAACATTTACGCGAGGTTGAGGAGAGAGAAGCAAAGGCGGAAGAGGACCGTCTCGCCGCCTTGGAGGAACAGATGAAAATTGCTGCAGCGCAAGAAAGCAAGAACAAATCAAAGGATCCGCCGCCGAAGAAGGTTGACCCCGATCCAGTTGGCGCTGCTCTTGAAAACTCTAGCGATCCTCTCGCACAAGCCATGAAGTTTGTCGAGCCTTTGCTCTTGCACGCGGCGAGCTACGAAGAAACGCAACTTCTTGCGTTCGAGGTTTTTCTTCGTCAGGAGAAACCGATCCTAGCGCTCAAGACGATCAACGAAACTTTCAAGATTGATCCAAATAGTATCAGGGGTAAGCGAAACGTCGCTCGCCTCGCGCACGTCGTAGAATCGATGGACGATTCCAACGCCATGAAAAAAGTGTTGTCGATGCAAGTCAGCAAATTGACTGAAAATCGCTCGTCATCGGAGTATGCGGCCGCGTTGGATGCCGGAGAGCACCCGCTCGACATCGCCACAGTCGCTTTCGCTCGATACGACGTCATGGGTGATTCGAAGAGCGACGCACCGCTGGTGGAAGGCGCAAAGAGCACAAAGGTTGACGCGTCGCGTTTCAAGCTCACTGACTACGTCGCAGCGTACGAAATGTACGCGAACGCGAGCGAAACTGCGGCGGAGACCTTTGCTGAAGGCGCCCGTGGCGCGTTTCCGCGTTCAACAATTCTTTCCGGCGCGTTTCTTTAGACTTTTTCTTCTTCGTATAATACTACAACGCTCGTTGGTTGACACTGCTCACGTACCACGCAAGCTTTCGAGACGATTCTCGAGGTCTTCCTTTTCCTGCACCTGTGGGGCGCTCGTCGCCACCGCGGGTAAATCTGTTGACAATTCCAACCCGTGCTCGTCTGCGATTTGCTGCATCAGACCCGCCACTTCCTCTGGTGGCGTTGACAGTGCTGTCGTGTTTCCCATAGCCTGTTCCACAAACTCTGTCCTCACGTCCAAGTTTTCAAACTGCTTCTCAAACATATCCATCGTTTCCGACACCTTTTCCAACTTGTTCGCATTCAAGCTCTTCTCGAGAGACTTTACTATGCCCGCCATGTCTTTATTCACCAAGTTCATCTTGGCTTGCGTTTCCAACCGCGACACTACTCCGTCCAGGCGACTCGCCAGTCTCAACATGTTCAGCGCCTCGTTCTTCTTACGAATCGCATCTTGCGCGTGGATCTTTGCCCCATCAATGTTACCCTTTTCTATCGCGCGTTTTACCTGCGGTGACGTTTACCGTCGGGCGTCGATTGTCAGTCGTCATGAAACTGAATTGGAATCTTTTGCGCCAGCTGGTGCCTTGCGCGCGCGCGTGGTCATCCCGCGTGAACGCGCACTCCTCGCTCGATATTGCGCGGTAACGAGTGAACCGGTCGCGCGTTATCGCGCGTATCCCATTCGTTCCGCGTACCTTGGTCTTGTTCGCCTTTTCCTCCGCCTCGCACTTCTTCGCCGTGCGCGCGAGCGTCTTTGCTGTGAACTTTAAATTGAAGATGGAATCTTGCAGTTTCGCGTCGCTCGAGCCGCGACCGAAGAGGTTATCGAAGAGTCCCATAACGGACGGGTCTTTGTCGACACGTCTGATCCCTCTGGAGAACGTTTAACCGCGAGTGGGCGCAAAGGAAAATCGCGGTGAGGCGTGAAATGAAGACGAGTTGACTGGTGAGGCGCGTTGGACACCGCTCAAAGACAGTTATGCAACGGTGAAATGGTTAAAGAGAAAGAGGAATGCGAAGAGTGGTACGTTGAAGCGATGGGATTGATTGATGAAATAAAAAATTAAATGTTCCAATCGGCGCCGGTGAGCCTGACGCTGTCCTTCCAGAGTCGCGCCCACGCCTCCTCGTTGTAGGAAAAATCGTTGCTTCGCATCTCTTCGTGAACGCCGGGCTTACCCGCGTTAGATTGCTCGGCTACGTACACGCCGGAGACGCCCTCGTACTTTTCACCCATAGCGAGCTCGATTTGACCTCGAGCGCCTTGAATCGGGGTGATTAGGCTACCCATGCGTTTGAGTTGCGGGTAAAAATCGAGCGTCAAGGATCTGTTCAATTCGGTGTCCACGACGCCGGGATGCACGGCGTTAACAGTAATGTCCGAGTTTCCGCTCGCCTTGAGTCGTCTTGCGAGCTCGTACGTAAATAACACGTTTGCCATCTTCGTGCGACCGTAGGTGGCCCATCCGAGGAAAGGATAACCGAACAAACCTTCGCTATTAATGTTGTGGAAATCGAGCGTGCCAAAGTTGTGCGCGATTGAACTCACGTTGACGATGCGCTTAAACTTGCTCGACGGCGTCTTCTTCATGACGTCGAGCAAGAGCGACGTCAACAGAAAGTGCCCGAGATGATTCACTTGCATCTGCGTTTCGTTTCCATCCTTCGTCGTCTCGCGACTCGGCAACGCCATGACGCCCGAGTTATTCACCAGCGCGTCTAATCGTTCGTACTTTGTCTTAAACTCGCTCGCAAACTTTCGAACGCTCGAGAAATCCGCCAAATCCAAAAGCATAACCTCCACTTCCGCCGTCGGCACCGCCGCGAGCACTCGCGTCTTTGCCCGCTCCCCTCTCGCCGCGTCTCGAACCGCCATAACTAATCGGCCGCCGCCTCTCTTCGCGAACGCCAACGCCGTCTCGTACCCCAATCCCGTGTTCGCACCAGTGACAATCATCACCTCGGACGTCGCCGACGCCGACGCCGACGCGTCCTCCGCCGCGTCCGCGCGCGGAGCGCGTCCGTTCGCTCTTCGACGCGAAGACGACCCACGCGACGTCATCATCATCTTATGCACCGAAAAGCTGCGCCCACTCCCCTCTCGCCTCGTCCTCGGCGCCGCGCACGCCGCGGGACCGCTTGTAAACATTGCGCCTGATTTCATTTGTTTAAAGCCCCGCGCGAGCTTGGATGCGCGTCGGTCACTGACGGTGTGTGTGTGCGACGAACGAGTGCGAAACGACTTTTTCGGTCGTTGTCCTCAGTCGCAGCCGCGCGCTGGAAGAAACATGCCGGCGCTCCCGTTGGACCGCGTGGCGACGCTGACGGGCGCGCACGGCGAAGGGGCGATTCTCGCGGCGCGTTTCGCGCACACCGGTGAGTACGTCGTGACGTGCGGACGCGACCGGTCGTTCGCGCTGTGGAATGCGCGACGAGGGACGTGCGTGAAAAAGTACACCGGTGGACACTCGAGAGAGGTTCGCGACGCGTCGTGCGCGAGAGACGGGTCGAAAATCGCGACGTGCGGGGGCGATAGGGGTGTGTTTCTGTGGGATGTCACCACCGGGGCGAGCGTGCGACGTTGGAGCGGACACGAGGGAGAGGGTGGGGTGAACGCGGTGGCGCTGTGCGGAGCGGGAGACTCGGCGTGCGCGAGCGCGGGGTACGACGCGAGCGTGAAAATGTGGGATACGCGGTCGAACAGCGCCATGCCGATGCAGACAATACATGCGAGGACGGGAGTGGCGTTCGGGGACAGCGTGACGAGTTTGAGTGTGGATGCGGAGGGATACAGAATCGCGTGCGGTTGCGTGGACGGCGTCTCGCGCGTCGTCGATTTGAGAAATGGCAAGTGTCACATGGACGTGATAGGCGTACCGGTGACGAGCGTGCGGTACAGCAACGACCGACGGTATCTTCTCGCCGGGTGTCTAACGAGCCGCGTCGCGGCGCTCGACGCCAAATCGGGAGACTCTCTCGCGACGTATCGAGGACATCAATCTGAGCGTTCCAAAACCGAGTGCGCGTGGACCCCGGACGACGCCCACGTCGTCTCCGGCTCCGAAGACGGCCGCGTGCTCTTCTGGGACGTTGTCACCGCTGAAATCGCAGCGGAGTTACCCGCGCACGACCCGAAATCCGTCGTCACGGCGATTGATTTCGCCCCCGCGCGTTCGGCGGCTTCGGCTGAATCGCTCATGGTCACCTCTGGAACCGACGGCGTCGCTCGCGTCTGGTCTTCCGCCGCTCCACCGGCGTGACCACTCGTCGTCGTCGACGCCGTTGTCATCGCCCCATCGACGCCGTTGTCATCGCCCCATCGACGTGTAGATTGATTTATGTAACGTGTTGTTGTAACTGCCTAGCCTCTTTGTCCATCGAGTGCGTGTCCTTTGGCCTCGAAAAATTTTGGACGCTTCGGAACTTCACACTGTTTGCGCATATATAAAATCCGAAAGGACGACACGGCGGGCGTGTCGACGACCTCGGCACCCACATCCTCGGACGCGCGACGCCGGTCGGAACGACGACCGAACGACGCGCGAGAAAAGCCGAGAAGGACGCGAGAAAAGTCGCCAAGGCGTGCGCGCGCGCAGACACGGAAAGGGAGGAAGAGAGAGAGACGCGGACGCGGATAAAGACGGGATGATTCGCGCGTATAAATCAACACTCTTTGCTCTGCACGGATACCGACACTACCTGGCAAAGGAAGACGCGAAAAATGAGGAAACTGGGCCGGAGACGAGCGGAAGACGGCGACGAAGTCTTCGCGGGGAGCACTACGTCGTCACTGGGGCGAACCAAGGGATCGGGTACGCGGTGGCGAAGGGGCTGTACGAAGCGGGGGCCTCTGTGCACGCCGTCGTGAGAGATTCGGCGCGAGGGCACGAGGCTGCGGACAGACTCAGGACGCAAGGAAAAGGCGATGGGGGGAGCATCGAGGTGCATGTCTGCGATTTGAGTTCGTTAGCGCAGACGAGGGCGTTCGTGGAGAGGTGGATAGTGAGCGGGAAGCCTCTGCACGGGTTGGTGTGCAACGCGGGCGTGATGGAGAGGAAGAAACGACTGACTCCAGAGGGGTTTGAATACAATTTCGCGGTGAACACGCTGTGCACGTATGTCTTGGTGAATGGTTTGAGACCAGTGTTGGGTCGGACCGCGGCTGCTTCGACGGTTCCGTCGGGAGAGGCTTCTTTTAGTTCGTCGGGTGGGGGCTCGTCAACGTTGACGCCCGCGGTGACGCCGCGAGTGGTGCTCGTGTCAAGTGGCGGCATGCTCACCGAAAGTCTCGTCACGACGGATATGGAGATGCGTAAAATGCGTCATTTCGATCCTGTAAGGCAGTACGCGCGAGGCAAGAGACACCAGGTCGCTCTCGTCGAGCGTTGGGCCAAGTTGGAGGAGGAAGCCAGAGCGCGTGGACACGCCTACGTCGGTTACTACTCGATGCATCCAGGATGGGTCGAGACGAACGGCGTGAAGAATGCGTTGCCAAAGTTTTACGATTCATTGAAGGGAAAGCTGCGCTCGCCGGAAGAGGGCGCCGATACGATAATGTATTTGCTTTCGGCGGATGCTCAGGAACTGACGCCGGGGGCTTTTTACTTCGATCGAAAACCCGTCGCTAAGCACATCACGGGAGGATTTACAAAGTACAAAGCCGAAGCTGTTAATGAACTAGCGAACAGGTTAGACTCTCTGGCCACGGAGTCGAGTGTGAGAAGCGAGAAAAACTTGCTGCGCGCGCTTTCAGCCTCTGCATCTTCTGCAGAGAAGCACAAGGATCAACCAAACGTGGGCGCAAATTGTTGATGACGGTGATACTTCTTTCCTAGTAGTCATGTCTATTGCAATAATTCAAACCTATACCTAGTAGTTTACATTTTATCTCCCCACTGGCACTGGGCCTAGTGATTTTTGACCACCCGTATCCATGCCAAACGCAGCGCTTTGCGTCTGAATGGCCATTTGGATGTAAGCTCCGACGAAATCGTTGATGATGAAAACAGCCATTGCAGCGCCGACGCCAACGAACAGCAGACAGCATCCTACGATGAGGATTTTACGCAAGAGTTCTGGACCCAAGATGAGAGACAGCGATCCAAGAGGATCCATGAAGCTCAACCGCGCGCGGACTGGTTCTCGCAGTTGCGGGTCGCGGTTCGGTGCTTCACGCCCGGCACCCACCGGTCTCGTCTCCGCCTTGCGCACCGGCAACAGGCTCAGCATCACTTCAACTTCGCCTTGAACCTCATTGGGTTTACTCGGATGGTAGAGCTTGAGCCATTTGCCTTCAGAGGCACCGTCGAATATATTGAAGCTCATCAGAGTATCCTGAAAGGATGATTTGAGCTCTATGGTTGCCTCGTTTGCCATCTCGCCATCGGGTGAGTTGTCCACCGCTCGCATGAGTTGCCTGCACATATTCGTCAATGGAATTGTGACTTCACCGATGGCGTCGTTCGCGCTGAACATGTCCCTGTCGAACGCCGAAATACGCAAAGCTGCGCGGGTGACTGGTAACTCGAATCGGAAAATGTTCCTAAAGTTGAAGCTGCCTCGGCCATCCGTGGCAAACCAGTGCGTATCCGTTTCTTGCGCTTCTGAGAAGCGAGTCTGAGTTCTATCGAGACCGACGAGCGTGATCTTGAAAAAGAGATCGTTTTTTCCTCCGACATCCTTGTTCACCATTTTTCGCGCACCAAACGTGACGCAGCGCAGTTCGACATCTGTCACGGGCGGCGGCGCCAGCGGGAACGCTGGCGGTGGAACGTCGTGACCCTCGTGAATCTCGACGAATAGTTCGAGGAATCCTTGCGGAGAGTCACTTCCTGGAAGAAGAATTGGTCTCACCTCGAGTGGTGGGGTTCTAGACAAGTCTTGTGCCCAGAGAGGGGAGAAGAATCTATCTTCAATGTCAATGGTGCACGTTCCTAGCAAAATATCCTTGGAGCGCTTTTCCCAATCGTGCACGTGGATATCGACGAGCGACGTGCCGGGCAAGTCTGTTTGGAACTGGAAAACTTTGTAAAACCAAGGCGACAGCGTTCGATCCACTTTATCTTCTCGCTTACCAAGGACTTTGCGCACGCCGCGCTGATTGACGAGGAGATACGGGTCACATAAACCAGTGGGATCAGACGTTCGCAAATCTCTCCCTCTGATGACGTAAATTCTCACCGTCACTTCAGAGGGCGGCTGCGAGTATTCACCACCACCTGCAATGCGCTGCGCTGCTTTGAACTCTTTGAGAGGCATCGTGGCAAACTCCTCTTCGACGTCCCACCGAGACATTTCTTCCTGGTGCGTCGCTTTGATTCGCCTTTGCTTAGCCTTTTTGTTGAACATTTCTCGCGTCGCCCTCTTTCTCGACAGCTTGGACTCGAACAAGTTTTCAGCGATGAAAGAAGTGTCCTCCTTCATGGGTAAACTTCGAATCGCACACTTGACGTAACCGGCGAGCTCTTTCTCAGATGTGTTATCCGCAAAACCCTTTGCGTGATACACGGGAATGCTCATGAACTGCAACGGTGCCAGTTCGTCTTCGAGGAGACCACCCGCAATCATCATTCGGCCCTCCATCCACGGTGGGATTTTACCAGTTCCATCGTCGAACACCACGGTGTCCTTTTCATCATCGGATTCAGACTCGGATTCCGATGCGAGTTCCTCTTCCTCTTTCGCGTTCGAGTCAGATTCGTTCTTGGCGTCCTCTTCTTCGCTGTCGCTGTCTTCGCTCTCCGTCACCGATCCGGTAATTGACGTGCGGTCAGTATCGTACTCGCTGTCGCTTTCGGCGATCGGAGCCAGTTTGAGCTTGACGCGTTCTTCCTGGGACAAATCAGAGAGCGGGATGTACTTGCGCTTTCCATCCATATCGCGCACCATATGATACTGCTCTGCGTCGGATCGACTTTCCAAAGGCGCAAATCTCCCCGTTCTGCTTCGTTGCATCTTGTTCTCCTTCTTTGATTTCTTCGACGGAGTATTTGACTCCTTCATCGACTTTCGAGTGCTTAGAGTAGACATTGTCTTTGCACTCACACTTTTCGACTTGTTGTCGAAGCGCGCGCTCAACAGGGTCGAAGAAGTCTCTGACCATTGCTCCGTGTCAAACGTGGCGGTATCAGAATCGTCCATGTATAGCGTCGTCTCAGATCCAAAGCCAAACTCGGATTCAGACTCAGTTTGTGACATTTCTGCGACGAGTCTAGCTCTGATTTCTTCCGCCGTTGGCTCGCGCGCCTTGATCTTTTTCAACTTACTCACGACTTCGGAAGTTTCGACCTGCTCAGAGTCTCTGATACGAAGCGGATGCTCCGTCGTCGCGATGATGTGTTGAAAGCTCTGTCGCCCGTCGAGCACTCGAATCGATAAACTGAGTCTAACTTTATCCATCTTCGTCATCATGCCACACAATCGGAGCATCTCACCCTTGAAATTTGCGTTCGGTGCGTTCGGGTACATGGATTGTTTCGTGCGCGCTTTGCTCGCCTCAGAACCGTAATACAGCGGCGTCACGCCATTGAGCTCAAACTCCACGCTCGGCCGGTGCACCGCGGAACCGCGATACGGCGTGAGCCCTCGGACCCCGAGGACACAAATCTCCACCGCAATTGCGGTTTGCCCAAAGTGATCTTGCAAAGGACGGATGGCTGATTTGTTCAATCTCATCGTCGCGTACGATACAACAGATGTGCCTTGGCCCACATACGCCGCCAAACCTTCCTTCGGCATTGGCAAGAGCTCGTAGAACATGAGCACGTATCCACCCGAGTCTAAAGGCGATACGCTCAGACCTTTCATAGGGTTGAGATGGCGCATCGGGTACCACTCAGGTTCATCACTCAAAGCTCCGACGTCGTACTTGCAAATATCGTCGTACCGCTCCGGCATTTCCGAGTCGAGGCTGAACTTTGAGTAGAAGGAAAGAATGGACGACGCGAGCGCGCTGAAATTATCATCACCCAAACGATCGGCTTCTTGCTGCGCCGGATGAATCAAAGGTAGCGATAGAACAGAAAGTGGATCGTTGTCTCCAGTAATGAATCCTTCATCGCGGTCAAACACCATGAGGTTGAGAGACGGAGCGGCCCACCACGCAATTCCATCAAAGTCGGCGCCTTGGCCTTGACCAACAAACTTTGACTTTTTCGTCTTCATGGGTTGCGCGACCTCGACGTCAACTTCACCCGAGCTATAGCCAGAGTCATCATCACTGTCGTCTTCTTCCGCTCGTAAACTTGCGAGTTTGGAAGGATCGATGAGAACATTGTCGTCATCTGAATCCGTAGAGTCGTCATCAGTGACGAGGCTACCATCCGGCAGACGTTTTTTGTCCTTAACGACGAGCGGGAGATCGACTTGGACGAACATTTCTCTAAACCATGATGGTGACGTGGTTGACTTGACAACTTGTGTCTCAACCACATTTCTTCCGACCCGCATCACGGCAAAAGGATCACTCGAACCGTGCGCGTCCGCCGCGGGTAAGTTACGAGCCTGGTAAAGTTCCATGCGAAGCATGTATGGCCTCGTCGGAAGAGCTTCGACAAATTCAGACTCCAAGTGCGCCGCAACGCGGGCGCCACGGAGTTCAGCCTTCTTTTCAAGCTCTTCACGTCTTTCCTCAGCCATCGCAGCTACGTCGCCCATCATTGATCTTTCATCGTCCGAAATTTCAAGCTCGTCATTCGGACCTCTTTTGCCCGCGTTGGAACCTCGAATCATCAAGCGAAGAAGGACTTGTCCTATGGGCTTGACGTTCTCTGCCCGTCTACTTTTACCGTACTTGTGGTTGCTCAAAGCATCCATTCTCAATGGGAACCATCCTTGCACGGTCCAGCCTAGAGGAAACTCTGCATTTGTCGGGAACGCCATGGGACGAAGGGTTTCATTCACAGGCATCAACTCCGAAACGGGTATGCGGCAGAAGCCAACTCGCTTTATGCCGGATCCACTCGTAACGTTGATGTTGACAAACACATCAGGCGAGCCGCTACCAGCCAAAGGACCCTCGAACGGGGTGGGAATCTTCACCAAAACTGGGGCAAGAGTACACTGCACGTTGGCATAGCACTCGTTCGAAAGAGATCCCTTTTCGGAACGCAGGATGACGTTTGGCGATGAAGTCGATTCCAAACCCATGCCGACATCGACGGATAACATCTTTCCGGCGGCGTTCGTCTGGAACAGCTCCACCTGCATTACCTGCGAGTGGAGAAAGCAATGCCATTCCTTGCCCATCTTGTCCAGCACCGGCGGGAGCGATTTTCTCGGTCGCGCGTGCTTGTTTTTACGATTTTCTGGCTCAAGCGTAAATGAGAGTAAGGCCCTCCCTCTGTAAGCAGCCCCGTCGACGTAGCCAGCGTTCATTCTCTTGGCCAATTTGGACATTCGACTGAAGAACGCTAGCTCCATGCCTCTCAAGCCACCGTAAAAGCAAAACCACTTTGGCTTCGCGTACGCTTTTGAACGTTCAAATATGTCACGTAGACTGACTACAGTCGAAGAGACGTGATCATCTGCTCCGGTGTAGTCTCTGTCCATGACGCTGAGACGTAACGGAGGCATCATCGCCAAGCCATCATCACCACCCGGGACCATGAGGCGAATCACTATCTCCTGGTTCCAATCTGGATTAGCGCTGGTGATGACTCGCGTCTTGGCTTCCTTCGAAGATCCACACGACATCTTCAGATACGCATCTATTCCCCCCGATCCGAATCTATCCATGCGAGGAAACTCTCTACCGTTGTACACTTCACATGTGAGGATGTACGGATGAACGTCTTTCCTAGCTTGTTCTTGTTCCTCAGCCTGCAGTTTTTCTAAGGCTTTTTTCTGCGCCTTTTCTAAACGCTTCTTCTTAGCCTTTTCGCTTTCGTACTGACCAACCTCAACCACTTCGCCCTCGTCATCGCTAAACTTGTCATTCAAGTGTAACGGCGGTGGGTCACCTTCGTGTAACACCGTGACGCACAGACAGACATCCCCCTGACTACCACCCCGCCGTCCAGTAAAATCAGACAGCGTGTGCCACTCGTTCCAGATCTCGTGAGATCCGTTCAGATACACCGCCGCTAGGTTGATGTCTACGCTACCGATGATCATATCTTTACCGACTCTCGACTTGTCGCAAATGTTCACGATGACGTTACACGCCTCCAACTCATCCGTCGCCACCTCGACGTCATCAAAGTAAAACAATTGATTCCACAACGGCGCCGCCGTTTCCTTCTCGACCACCGTCTTTTTCTTCTGCGGCTCAAATCCCGCGCGTTCCAGATACACCTTACCCACCACGTTTGGCAATCGATCCGAGTGCACCGTCTGCGTCTTCAATCGAAAGCTCATCAACGTCTGAAACAGGCTAAACGCCTTGATCGCCTGCAGATTTTTCGCCTCCACCAATCGCACCGACACCGAATACCGCCCCGCCGGCGTCGTGTGTCTCGTTGGCTTCGCCAACTCTTGCGCATCCACCACCGACTCTTTCGCGCCCCAGAGCCACCCCATGGTGAATGGAGTCGAACGGAATGCGACGAACCCTCTCCGTCTCCGCCGCGCTCGCTCTCGCGGTCGCGCCGACGTCGACGGAAACGACGATGGATCGAACCACACTCGCGTTCACCGCGTCGACGACTTTCCTTCGAACGCGCGACGCGTTCACCGCGTCGACGAATGGCTTCGCGCGCGCCGGACGGATGGGTGTTCACGCTCGCAGCGGCTTCGGGCGATACGACCCCACATGGTCTTACCAGAGGTTAAGTACGTACATGACCCCGGTTGTGTTCGAGTTGACGGTTCATGAATCGAGAAACGAACCAGGGGGTCCGACGGAGGGAAGCGCTCGGCACCGTCGTCCGCCGACACACGACCGCGCGCGCGAACCGCACGCGAACCGGACCGCGTTTCTCCTTGGACTGCTTTCCACGTTCGTAACCATGAGCGCGTCGACCCGGGTCGTGGCGCTGTACGTCGACGCGGAACTCGGCGCGGACGTGCCGAAGCACGAGGCTACGCTTCGCGCGTTGACGGCTGACGACGGGTCCGCAGAAGCGACGATGACGACGACGTACGTGCCGAACGCGGAGGTTGGGTTTCGCGTCGGTGATGTCGATGTGCTCGCGGCGTGCGTGCGAGGCGCCGCCGGGGCGGAGCGGGCGTGCGCGACGGCGACGACGGCGTTGAAGGCGGGCGGGGCGTTGGTGGTGCGCGCGAGTGAAGACGCCGAAGGCGTCTTAGCGGCGCTCGTCATGGGCGGGTTCACCGAGGTTTCGACGCAAGTGGACGGGGCGGTGTGTGGGAAGAAACCCGCGTGGGAGCGTGGAACGGCGTTCACGCTGAAATCGAGAGAGAAGAAGGTGAACGAGGCGCCGGCGGCGGAGGCGTGGACTTTGGAGGGCGACGACGACCTCATAGATGAAAACAGTTTGTTGACTGAGATGGATGTCAACTCCAAACCGGTGCAGTACGACGATTGCGAGGTTGGTCCGGGTAAAAAGGCGTGTAAAAATTGCACGTGTGGACGCGCCGAGGCAGAGGCGGCTGAGGAAAAGGTGAACGAAGAGACGTTTGTCAGCGCGTGCGGTAACTGCGCGCTCGGCGACGCCTTTCGATGCGCTGGTTGCCCTTACCTCGGTCAACCGGCGTTCAAGGACCAAGGAAACAAGGTTGAGCTTGTTCTCGGAGATGATATTTAAGCGCACGTACTTAGCAGTAGAAGATACGAGAAACGTCGAGTCAACGAGAAAAACAAACAACGACGCGAGCGAGTTGTTGCTTCGCGACGACGACTGCGAGTCAACTAGTAGGAACCGGGGTAACAATGAATGGCTCACACACGCCCAACCCGTAAAAGTAATTTCCTTCGACGCAGTGCTCTACTTGATAGCGTTTTGACAGAGCGTTTTGACATGTAACCGGGTCCCTTGTACTGGACTTCGTTTAGTTTGTTCTCATTTTATCGCTTGAAGTCATCTGGTCTCGCGTTGCAAACATTTTTTGCAACCACCGTGAGTCACTCTCCGCACAACGCATCGCGACGCATCATGTCCACGTGCGCATCCGTCAGCATTCGTCCTGCGCTCGACGCGCGACACGCGACGTCCAAATCCACCCGTTTCGCATCGCGTGCGCATCGATACGCGTCGTCTGTCGTCGTCAAAGCCATACAAGATGATTATGCTGAGTCTGAAGCGCTCAAACAATCCAGCGCCCCGACGCGTCGCGCGCTCCTCGCTTCGGTCGCGCTCGCCGTCGGGGCGTCCGCGATCGACACGTCGGCGAATGCGGACGAAGGCATGTTGACGTACGAGGACCCAAAGTACAAGTTTAAGGTGACGTATCCATCCGATTGGGTCGTGCTCAAGGGCGAGACGCCCGCATCCGAGCAACCCATGGGTGGTGGCGCTCGGGAAGTGTGGACGGTTGCGCCGGCAGACGCGAACGCGAGAGATGTGAACGTGACGATTGTAGCCACGCCCTCGGGCGCGGATTTCACCCGCATGGGATCGCTCGGGGATGCGTACGGTTTCGGCATGGGTCTCACCACTCCGCTCAACAAACCGAAACTTAGAAAGGGTAAGGAGGACCGAGTGCAATACTGCGACCTCGTCGATTCGGTTTCCGTCGGGGAGTACTACAAGGTTGAGTACATGCTGAGAAAGCCATCGACGGATTTGGACCAGGTGCACTTTGTGTTGGCGGGGCTCGGTTACGACGGGCGCGTGCCAAACTTCTACACGACCACCGGCGTCTACCCGCGACCCGAAGATGCCAAGTGGCGCTCCGCCGTGGAGGGCATCATCGACTCGATCAGCTATCCGCCGACGTTGTATTAATTACGCAAACGCTATTTGATGATTACAAGCTAAATAATAAGAGTTGATTCAAGCCATCGACTGCTCCTTCATGATAGCCTCGGCGACAACCTTGACACCCATCAACACGAGCGGAACGCCGTTGCCCGGTCTGGTGGACGCACCGACGAAGTGCAAGCCGTCAACGACGGGAGAATCAAGTTGCTTGATGCCAGTTCTAACGGGCGGGCGGAAAGCGGCGAGCTGAAGCAAACCGTGCGACAAGCCGAAGACGGCGCCATGCTTTATGTTGAACTTTTCACGCCACTCTGTCGGGGTAGTGACGGATTCATGGACAATCATTTCCGAGAGATCACCGTGACCAGCCTCCTTGAATCGGCGTAAGATGGCTTCACGACCGGCGGCAACCATCTCTTCTTCGGTCGGCACGGGAACACCACGTTTTTTGCAGTTCTTCTCTTGCTCGCGAATGTTTGCCACCGGAAGCAAAATCATGATGGATGAGCCACCCTCCGGAGCGCACGTCTCATCCGTGTACACGGGGTTGTGGCAGTAAAAGTTATGTTGACGCGGTGCCGCAAAGTCGTCCACGGTGGACGGTCTCGGATCCCAGCTGCCCTTGTAGTCGCTAGACAGAAAGACGTTGTGGTGCAACAAATCCGGAAGCTTCTTGTTGAGGCACCAGTTGAACTCGATGACGGAGCACGAGTACTCGGCGTCGTCCCACTTTTCGCTCTCTTTCTTTGCCGGCTCACCCACAGAATCGAGCATTTGATCCCACACGCACGGCAAGTCTGGGTTGGCGACAACCACGTCGGCGTTCATGACTTCGCCAGACGCGAGGCGCACGCCAATCACCTTGCGACCAGTATGAGAACCGCCCTTGGACTCAGCCAATCCGCTGACTTCCTCCGTCAAAATCTCGGAAACTTCGCTACCGAGCTTCACCTTGGCGCCCTTTTTGTCGGCGAGCGCATTGAGGCTCTCGCGCACCTTGGTGAAACCGCCCTTTGGGTACCACACGCCGTCAGTGAGCTCTGTCGCCGCCAACAGGGAAAAGACACCCGGGGCGTTGTACGGGCTCAACCCGACGTAGAGCTCTTGATAGGAGAAGAGCGCGCGAAGACGTTCATCCTTGAAGTACTTGGCCATCTGGTTAAACTGTGGGAGGAGCAAATCGACCGGGTTCACCGCGAGCGCCAACGGACCCACGCGAGAGAGATCGACAAAGTCCAAGATGGAGTTGGCATCGCGTTCGATGAACGCGGCGACGCCGTAATCAAGCGATGCACGCGCGCGACCGAGCCAATCAATGTACTTGCCACCCGCACCGAACTCGACGTCATCGAGCTGCTTGCGCATCGCCTCGATGTCATACAACAAGTCCAACGTCGAGTGGTCGCCAAAGTGCGCGCGATACGCGGGGTCCACGCGCTCGATATCGAGGTAATCCTCCATTTTTTCGCCCACCGACTCGAACTGTTCGCGGTACCGATCCGGAAGCAACAACAACGACGGACCGGTATCGAACCTGTAGCCCTCTCCGCCGCCGGCAAACTCTTCCGACCTGCACCGACCGCCCACGTCTTCGCGCTTTTCCAAAACCGTCACGTCAAAGCCCTCGTTCGCGAGCCTCGACGCCATCCCGAGACCACCGACGCCACCACCGACGACGATCGCCGTCTTCCCATCCCCGACCCCGCGGCACGCGACGTTCGCGCGCCCGCTCGTTCGCGCAACCAAACCCGAGGCTCGCGCCGACGTAATCGTCAGCCGTCTCTTTCCATCCTTCCCTTGCACTCGCACCGGCGCCGACATCGTCGCCATCGATACCATCACCGCGATTCGATCCACAAACACCTTCGGTACGGTGCGCGCGATAGTTAACCCGTCCGACGCGCGTCCGTGTCTGCCGCCCTCGCGCCCGTCCATCCACATCCATCCACTCAACCAGACGACGTCGTTTTGGATAACGCACACCCGAGATGCAGAGTGTCAATACTGTGCCCACTTTAACACTATCTAATGGTAATAAATGTAGGACCGTCGACGCGCCCGGCGTGTGTGTTACACAAACAGGCCCATCGTGATTAACAATACGGGAACGCACGCGCATCTTAGACACGCAAATTCCTATTAAATGAACAACCAACGACCCCGACGGCGACGACGCGGAAGCCCCCGACCGCGTCCGCACTCACGCACGCGCTCACGACGTCATGTACGCCGCGTTATCGGCCTCCTCCTCGCTCGGCGCGCAGCGCGTCGGCGACATGTCCAGCAGAAACGGTACGTCTGGTTATTTATTTCGCGCGCCGCGTTGCGCGAAGCGTTTCGATGGCGGTTCGGAGAGACGCGCGAGGCGTCCGTCGGACGCGGGTGATTTTCGCGATGGCGTGGGCGGACGGCGGCGAGCGCGACGATGGGGAGCGCGCGCGCGTCGCGGATGGGATGCGAACGACGACGAAGACGCGATGGATGGATGGATGGTTATGCGT
>JACLAB010011573.1_pt1 | contig 70474 bp, 62 predicted proteins | sample 8027921 | NCBI WGS metagenome assembly JACLAB01 (sample SAMN15725117, study PRJNA655200) | protist metagenome | isolation source: fluorescence activated cell sorting (FACS) single amplified genomes of... | place: USA: West Boothbay Harbor, Gulf of Maine | collected 2000-07-19 | reverse complement strand
ATAGTTCTTCGTGTCTGCATCAATATTAATTTTAATTAAATCATTACAGTTATGAGTTATATTTTTCTAAATTCTAGATTAATAAATTTCATAGTAGTATATAATATTAAAATTTATGAAATTTCCAGCCCATTTTAGATAAAAATTCTAAATTATTTTTTAACGACGACCTAAAATTTTCCCAAGGTCTTTTTGACTCTGAGCACCATGCGATTTCAGCAAGAGTTGCGAGTCTAGGATTAATCATTTTATCAAAATATTTTTTATTAGTAATTGTTTCTGACCAAAGCTGACCCTGTATACCTAGTACATTTTCTTTTTCATAAAGCTCGTAACCTTCTAAGGGCTTCCAATCAAAAACTTCTCTTACTTCTATGGTCGCCGCCCAGCAAATACCTCTTTCATTTGTTGAATTATTATGAGCCATATCAAAATAGGTTTTATGACCAGGGCAAAGAATAGTTTGGAATCCTTTTTTCACAGACATCAAACCAACATCAGGATGTTCCCAAGCAAAAATAACACAAGATTTATCAATTTTGCCAGCACTTCCGGAAGACCCTATGTCATTATGCGGAGGTAGAGCTGCCTCATTCCATGCTGCTGTTATTTTTTTTGAATCTTTTAAAATATCAATAATATTATTCATGTAAACATCTTGCAATTCATCAAAAGATAAAATGTTATTAGCTTTCATATAGGAGATTACTTTTGGGGATCCTGCCCACGATTCTTTTGGCCTTTCATCAACACCCACATGAATAATATCAAATGAAAATAATTTACTTACTTCATCTAAAATTTTTTTTAAAAAAATAGATGTTTCATCTAATACGGGGTTAATCGTATTATCTGGATAATTACCAATATCCCGTGATTCAATATTTGAAGTTAAGTCTTTTAATTCTGGCATCACCTGTAATAATGTCCAAGAATGTGCAGGCATGTCTAGCTCAGGCATTATTTCTATATTAAGCTGTTTTGCATATTGAATTAAATCTCGAATTTGTTCGTGAGAATAATATCCTCCATTTTTATCATAACCAGTTCCATAAAAAGGTGGTATTAATTCCTTATAGCCTCTGAATGCTCCAAAGTTAGTAAGATCTGGATAGCAACTTAATTGAATTCTCCAAGCTTCATTATCTGTTAAATGCCAGTGGAATCTATTTAGTTTAAAAAAACACATATAGTCTAAAAGTCTTTTTATTTCTTCAATATTATAAAATTGTCTGGCACAATCTAAATGCATCCCTCTCCATCTTAACATTGGTTTATCTTTTATTAAACCAAGCGGTAGTTTTGTTTTATAAAAATTTAATAACTGTATTAAAGTTATGATAGAATAAACCTTTCCTCCATAATTGGCATAATGAATTGTAATTGAATTTGTATCTAAGAAAATATTATACTCATCATGGTCTAAGTTTTTTTTAACAAAGTTAATTTGATGGCCATTTGTTGTGTTAAAATTTATATTACTTACTTTAATAAAATTATTAAATATTTTAAAAAAATTTTTTTCATTTAAAGATATTTTAAAATCTAAGTTTGTAATGCTTATAAATTTATCTTTAAGTTTATAAATTAGAGGCAATGGCACAATTGGATTAAATACTTTTTCTAAATAATCTGGATAAATGACTTCAGGGAGAGACTCTTCAAACTGAAGAGGTCTAATATTACATTCTAATTTTTCCTCATTCTTTCCAATAACGAACACTCCTTCTAGTCCACAAGAGAGATTGTATGATCCAATTCTTGGTCGCTGAAGACTAATGTTTACTTCTTTTTTAGTTGAATAAATCTCATAGTACCTTCCAATTTTTTTAAAAATTATTCCTCCATCAATATCTTGAATTGAATACACAAGAGAAAAACATATTTTAAAATCACCATGTTCATAATGATTATTATTAATTGATAGTTGTAATTTATTTTTTTTAGTAAAAATTGAGTGTATTTCCATAATCATTAATTTATATATTTAATTAGTAATGAGTTTTAAAGATATATTCAATGTTGATTTTTCTGCTGTAAATAGCGCTCATGCAAGAGTTAATTTAATAGGAGAGCATACAGATTATACAGGTGGTTATGTTTTACCTTCTTTACTTAATTTTAAAACAACAGTTCAAATCTCCAAAAATGAAAAAAAACAATACCAAGTCTATTCTGAAAACTTTAAAGAACAAAAAGATTTCACAGACTTTCTAAAATCTACAAACAACGAATGGGTTGATTATGTAAAGGGGTGTTTATTTGTTTTTTATGATGAAAATAATCATATACCTAATACTCACTTAAATATTTTTTTATCATCAAACATTCCAATGGGCAAAGGTATTTCATCGTCATCAGCTTTATGTGTTGCTGTTTTAAAAACATTAAATAGTTTTTTTAATACTCAATACTCCAAAAAACACATTGCCATTTTAGCACAGAAAGTTGAGCGCAATTATATTGGTGTTTCAGGAGGAATAATGGATCAAATGGTTTCATCAATTGGAATTCATCGTAAAGCTTTTTTCTTAGATTGTCTGAGCTTAAAATTTGAATTGATTGATCTGCCAGAAGATTGGGTGTTTTGCTTGGTAGACTCTGCAGTTCAAAGAAATCTAAGAGAAAGCGCTTATAATGAAAGATATAATCAACTTAAAAAAGCTGAGGAATTTCTAGGAATTGAATATCTTGGATCAATAAAACCTAATCAATTTGATGAAGCTAAGATAAATGATCAGGTAATTTTAAAAAGAGCAAGACATGTTGTTACAGAAAATGATAGAGTAATTAAAGCTAAACAATCTATATCAAAAGTAGATATAAAATTATTTGGAAAATTAATGAATGAAAGTCATACATCATATTCTCAAGATTTTGATGCATCAACAAAAGACGTAGACCTTATTGTAAAAAGATCAATTGCATCTGGTGCAGAAGGTGCGCGATTGACAGGTGGGGGTTTTGGTGGATTTACTGTTTCATTAATAAGCAAAAATAAGTATCAAGATTGGAAAAAAAATATGATGGAATTCTATGATAATAAAAATATATTTGAAGTCTAATGCAAAAGTTTAAAAATTATATCGATGGAATGTTTGTAGAATCTAAGTCTGGAAACTCTTTTCAAACAATTGATCCATCTACTGAAAAAGAATTTGCTGAAATATGTGCAGCAGAGGAGTTTGAAGTAAATTTAGCAGTTGAGGCAGCAACAAATGCCTTTAAAGGAGAGTGGTCAAAACTTTTACCCTTTCAAAGAGCTAAATATTTAAGAGGTATAGGGGATCAGCTAAAAGATAAAGCTGAGTTGCTAGGAACAATAGAGACAAAAGATACAGGTAAACTTTACAAGGAAACAAAATTTCAAGCAAACTACATAGCTGAATACTATTACTATTACGCAGGATTAGTTGATAAAATAGAAGGATCAACTTTACCTATAGACAAAGAAGATATGCACGTATTTACTTCTAGAGTTCCAATTGGTGTTGTTGCCGCAATAATACCTTGGAATTCACAAATGTTTTTAACTGCAGTTAAGCTTGCTCCAGCTTTAGCAATGGGAAACACTATCATAATAAAAGCATCAGAAATAGCCCCTACTCCATTATTAGAATTTGCTAAAATAATTGATAAAGTCGGATTACCTAAAGGTGTTGTTAATATTATAACTGGATTTGCCGATACTTGTAGCAAGGTACTAACTTCTCATCCCAAAATAAATAAAATCGCCTTTACTGGAGGGGTACATACTGCAAAACATATTGTTAGAAACTCTGCAGAAAATTTATCACAATTATCTCTTGAACTTGGCGGAAAAAGTCCTGTTGTAGTATTTAATGATGCGCGAAAAGATAATGCTATTAATGGAATTATGGCAAGTATTTTTGGTGCGAGTGGGCAAAGCTGCATAGCTGGTTCCAGATTGTATTTACAGGATGATATTTATGATGATTATTTAGAAGAATTAAAAAATAGGGCTGAAGCAATTAAAATTGGAGATCCTTTATCTACCACAACTCAATTAGGACCTCTTGCTACCTTAAAACAATTAGAAAATATTGAGGAAAAAATTAAACAAACTATAGATCAAGGTGGACGATTAGTAACAGGGGGAAACAAAGCTAGTGAATTTAAAAATGGTTATTACTTTAAGCCTACCATCATTGAATGTGATAATCATAAATTACCCACTGCTGAAAATGAGTTATTTGGACCAGTGTTGTCTGTAATGAAATTTAAAGATGAGCATGATGCAATTAGTTTAATGAATGATAATACTTTTGGTTTAGCCGCAGGTATATTTACAGAAAATAACGGAATTGCTATGAGGGTTTCCAAAGCAGTTCAAGCAGGGATAGTCTTTGTTAATACTTATAGATTAATTTCTCCTGTTGCACCTTTTGGTGGTTTTAAAAATAGTGGATATGGAAGAGAGTCAGGTTTAGAAGTAATGAAAGATTATTCAAATACTAAAACAACATGGATTAATACCTCAACTAAACATTTAAGTGATCCATTTAATATACGATAATGAATGAAAAATAATATTTTTCCACAAAGAGGATTTTTAGAGCAAGAATTTGAAATGCGTTTACTTAAAGCGCAAAAAATTATGAATGCATATAAGTTAGATGGCATTTTAATAACCACACCTCATAACATTCGTTACTTTACAGGATTTGACTCACAATTTTGGGAGAGTCCAACTCGACCTTGGTTTGTGATTGTGCCATTATTAGGTAAACCAATTGCAATTGTTCCAGAAATTGGTGAATCAGAATTTAAAAGAACTTGGTTAGATGAGATTAAAACATGGCCATCTCCTAGACCAGATGATGAGGGTATTTCTTTGGTAAAATCAACTTTAGAAAACTTAAAGAAAATACATGGTCAAGTTGGGGCAGAGTTTGGAAAAGAAATGGCTATCAGAATGCCTGTTAAAGATCTTTTACAATTAAAAGAAATTGTAAGTACAAGTATTGTTGATGGATCTGATGCTATCTGGGATATGCGAATGATAAAAACAGATGCTGAAATTGAGCGTATTAAATTTATATGTGCTATTGCAAGCGATGCTTATAACGATCTACCTTCCAAACTTTTATTAGGAGATACTGAAAGAGAAGCAGTAAATAAGTTAAAAATTGATATGATTAATAGGGGCGCTGATAATGTTCCATTTATGCCAGGTATATCTGGTCGAGGAGGTGTTTCTCAAATAGTATGTGGTCCTTCTGATCGCAAACTAAATGATGGTGATATTCTTTTCATCGACACTGGCTCAACTTATGATGGATATTTTTGTGACTTTGATAGAAATTTTGCTTTTGGATCAGTTAGCAGTGATGTTGAAAAAGTATATGAGGTTTTATGGCAAGCTACTGAAGCTGGTATTAAAGCTGCAGTTCCAGGAGCAACAACGATTGATATATTTAATTCTATGAATAAAATTATAGAAGCTGGCGGAGCAATAGGAAATAATGTTGGAAGATTAGGTCATGGTCTGGGTTTACAATTAACAGAACCGCCCTCTCACCGTGCAGAAGACAAGACTGTTATTCAGGAAAATATGGTATTAACAATTGAACCAGGTATGGAATATGCTCAAGGCAAGATGATTGTTCATGAAGAAAATATTATAATTCACAAAGATGGAGCTGAGTTAATAACTAAAAGAACAGCTAGAGAAATTCCAGTCATAAAATAAAAATAATAAATTTTTACAAAGTCGATTTTAATCTTCTTAATTTTCCCTCAGTTGAGTCGTGATCTATATAACAACCCTGCAAATGTCTGAAACCTGTATTAACATCATATTCAGTTCTTCCATGCAAAACTCTAATATTATCAAACATCATCAGCATACCACTGTCTAAGCGAAAATTTAATTCAAACTCTTCTGATTCATATAAATGATAAAGTTTTTTTCTTGCAGCATAAAATTTATCTAAGAGTGATGGTTCTAGATAAGGAACATAATCTAATCTACCACTAAATCTGCTTTGTAAATATTTTCCATTATGATCAAGCTCTATAAGCTTTCCATAGTTTTCTAATACTATATCCTTATCAACAAACTTAAATAATACATTTATGCTAGTTAGTATTTCATACATGTTAGGTTCGTTCATCCTCAAATGCTCAGCAACGGCATATCCGTCGACCAACGAAGAGTCTCCACCTTTTGCTTCATTAGATATACAGTGTAATATTTGAATACCAGGCATTGGTTTTCTGTAAGGATTGTCTGTATGAGCTTTTATACCAAGACTTGTATAAGCTAGATCATTAGGATTTGGTTTAGATACCACATCAAAAAGTTTACCAAAATTTGTTGTTCTTACAGGACCAAACTTTTCGGCAAATTTAATTACAGTTCCTTCTTCATTCGATATATTTTTAACAATCACAAAACCTAGCTCTTGAAAATCAGAGAGTAATTCGACAAAATATTTATTTTCATTTAAAGAATTAAAATCATAAACAGGTAATTTTTCAAATTTATTTTTCCATGGTTTTTTTTCAGGAATTATATCTTTAGAATACAAATCATCTATTAGAGTATTAATATTGAAGCTGCCTTGACTATTATCAGTAAACTGCACATTCAAAAAATTATCCTCAACAAAAAATTTTAAAAAATTAATGTTTGCATCCAAAAGAGAAGGTTCATAAAGCCTTTGATAATTATTTTGATCTAAATATTTATCACTATTTAATTTTTCTCGTAACCAAAGTGGATGAATATAAAATTCCGTAGAATTATTGTGATTGAATTTAAGATAACCTGATCCATCTAAACAAAAAAACATCCATAAAATATATTTAATTTTTTTTAATCCTGCAATTAAATTTTATTTCCTAGTCTCTAATATCATGTAGATAAGTACTGAAAATAGAAGCGATGACCCTCCAATAATTGTGTTTAAAGATGGTACTTCATTTATAATAATCCAAACCCAGGTTGTCCCAAGCACACTCTCTAATAAAAATATTAAATACACTTGATAGGCTGGAGTATATTTTGGAGCTATGGTCATTACTATAAAAGGAATTGGAAGCATAATAAAGCACATCAGTGAAAGATATATTATTTGAGCATTTGTGAGATTAAATTCTATTTCAAATGGTAAGGAGTATAATCCAGCTAATAAGCAGCCAACGAAACAGGCTGGAACTAAATCTATATCTTTAAAATAACGAACCAAAACTCCGCTTGCACCCATAAGAATTGCAACAATCAATGCCATCAAATCTCCAAATATACCTGATGTAGAATAACTTCCCCACCCAATAGTAAGCATACTTATTATTGCTACAAAAATAATTACCCAAGTAAATAACGATGGTTTTTCTTTTAAAAATATAATTGAAAATATTGCTGCAAAAATTGGTGCTCCAGCAATAATCACTAAGGTATTCGCAACAGAAGTATTTTGAATGGAATAAACAAAACAGATATGCGTTATAGCATAAAAGATTGCATAAATTATTCCGGGAACTCCAATTAAAAGAAAAACTTTGAATGTGTCTTTTCCATAAGACCAAAAAATAAATAAAAAAATAGTTATAGCAGGTAAAAAACTTCTATAAAAAATAAGACTGAAATCTGATAAGTCGGATAAGCGAATTAACAAACTATCAGGGCTAAGGATTAGTACTCCAAAAAAAGACCATAACAATCCCTTTGCGCTCTTACTCATTAATTTCCTTTTTATTGATTTGCTTTTATATTTTCTCTAAAAGAAATATATACACCACTTGCAATGATTATAACAAGACCTATCCAAACCCATCGATCTGGAAAATCTCCAAAAAAATAATAGCCGATAATAGAATTCATAATTATTTCTGAATATGCGAGTGGGGCCAATTTTGATGCTTCAGCATATTTTAACGATAAAATAAGTAAAAAGTGTGCTAAAGTTCCTATTGCAGCAAGAGTTATTAGCAAAATCCACTCTGTTATCGATATCCATGACCAATAAAATGGTACAATCAATGAGATAGTAATTGCTCCAGACAAACCAGTAAATATAAGAGTCATCAAAGGGTTATCTATAGATGATAGTTTCCTTGTGCTAATTATATAAAAAGCATAACAAACTCCTGTTCCTAATGCCATTATAGTAGCTAAATTAATTTCGTTAAAACCTGGTCCGATTACAAAAAGAACACCAATAAAACCTATTATTACAGCTACCCATCTTCTAGGTCCGACTTTTTCTTTCAAAATTATTGAGGAAAGAATTGTAGCTATAATTGGGTAGACAAACATTAATGTTAAAGCTTCTGATAAAGATATAATCGAGATTGCATAAAAAAAAAATATAGTTGATAAAAATAAAAAAAAACTTCTTATTAATTGTATTGGAAAATTATTTGGCCATTTTAAATGTTGTCTAAAAAATAAAAAAGTAATAACCAAACTTAGTAAAGCCATAAAAAAATATCGGCCCCAAACAACTTGTAAAAAATGAATTTCTTGACTTAAGAATTTTGCTAACCCATCCATAAATGGCAAAAGCATCCACGCTGAAATATTTAGTATCACAGCTTTCATATTTATTTATTTAAAGAAAAGCAAAATTGAGCAAATAGAAATAATTATTATAGCAGCATAAACGCCATATTTAGAAGGGGGAAAAGCTACATTGATCATTCTGTAAGGTCTTTTATTTTTATTATTCTTATCAGAATTCATAATTGTATTCGTATAAAAAAAGGGCATCTATTACAATGCCCTTTTCATTAAATTTAAAAATTTATCTTAACATTACCAATCAGCAATATTACTTTTATAATCATCTGGGCCCTTACCCTTAGAGGCTAATACATCATTCTCCTCTGTTTCACTTGCTGATTGTCTTATATGCCATACGATCCAGATAGCTATAGCTATTAAAAGCCAAAGCCACTCTGTACCCACAAATGGATATATAACAGTTTCACCAGCATTTAGAGTTTCAACCCAACTTGATACAGTTGCCATAAATTATCCTCCTATTTCTGATCTGCAGCAACAGCATCTTCATCTGCTTTTGCCGCTTCCATATAATTATAGTCCATACCTGCTAATTCTACTTCATGAGGTATTCTTAATCTACCCATTTTATTTAGAATTTTAGCAATGATCCAACCTGGTAAAAAACCTAGTAAGCCAAACATTATAATGGCTCCTATAATCATACCAACTGGATTAATAGCTGCATATCCTTCGTAACCTGATGATGGGTATCCCCATAAAACGAAGCCACAAATAATAAGACCTACAACTCCAGCATAACCGTGTACAGCTACTGCACCAACAGCATCATCAATTTTGAACTTACGCTCAACCCAATAATGCATTTTGTATGCTACATATACACCAATCATACCAATAATCATTGCTTGTAATGGATGGTATAGATCATTACCTGCTGAAGCGGTAATTATGCCTGCAAGTCCACTTGAATAAGTCCAGAAAGGATCTCCTTTAGAAATCCAATAACCTGCAAGTAAACCTCCTGATAATGACATTAAGAAATTAAATGTGATGCCACTTAACGTAGTTGGCGTTACATAAATATTTGTTGCGGTAAAATATGTACCTTCTAAACCATATTCAGGTCCAAGATCAAAGATTGGAATATTACATGCTGCATAAAAACCCCAAAAACCTGTGTAGATTAAAAATAAACCAACAGCTACTAACCAAGGATTTCTTGGTCCAATATTTCTAGGTGTTCCATCAGATGCAAATTTTCCAATTCTAGGACCTAACACACATAATACACCTAAAGCAAAACCTCCAGCGCACGCGTGAATAACTCCAGATGCATAGGCATCATGATAACCAAGTATTTTTACCATCCAACCATCAAAGTGCCATCCCCAAGATGCATCAATAGTCCAGAACACTGAACCAATTGCTATTGCTAGGATGCCAAATGCAGAAATTCTTATTCTTTCAATAACTGCACCAGAAACTATAGATGCCGCTGTCCATGAAAATAGTAAAAATGCTGCCCAGAATACACCGTTAATGTGATCTCCAAGATTTATTGCCATTATTGGACTCATAGGATTGGCTAATTCGTTAGCACCGAATCCCCCACCTAATTGTAATCCTGAATTTCCATCCATTATAGATGTTCCAATCCAAGGACCGTTAATCATTGCCCAATAAATCCACCAACCAAAGAAAAACCAAGTTACAGTTACCAAAGGAATTAACATTGTGTTTTTCATAAGTGTGTGGAGATGATTTTTATGTCTAGATACTCCTACTTCATACATACAAAAGCCAACGTGAATCAAAAACATCAATACAACCGTTACCCAATAATAAAATTCTGTAAATATGACACTCAGAGCCGCTAATTCATTTTCCATAAATAACCTCCCTCGTTATGTTATTAAAAATTAATAGTACTTTACAGCATTTTTAGTGGTGTTTTTATAAGTAATTGTTGCAAAATAAGAAATAATATTTTTGAAAAAAAACTAGAAAAAATAAGAAAACCCTAATAAACATATAAAAAATATAATAAAAAGCTTAAAAAATATAAGGATTTAAAAAAATGACCATACAACTCTCAGAAATTGCAAAAAAGAAAAAAATTAAATACTTTCTAATTAGTTATGTTGATTTTTTTGGTGTTCTGCGCTCTAAATTAGTTCCAGCACATTCAATAAAAGAGATGCAAAAAGAAGGTGCTGGTTTTGCTGGTTTTTCAACTTACTTAGATATGTCACCTTCAGATCCTGATATGGCTGCAATTCCTGATCCTGAAAGTTTAATACAACTTCCTTGGCAACCTGATGTTGGTTGGTTAGCTGGTGACTTGTGGATGGATGGCAAACCAGTAGAAGCTTCACCAAGAGTAATGCTCCGTAATCAAATAGATAAATTAGCAAAAAAAAATATGCATTTAAAGAGTGGTGTGGAATGTGAATACTTTTTAATAACACCTGATGGAAATTCAATAGCAGATCACAATGATATTGCTGATAAACCTTGTTATGATCAATCAGCCCTAATGCGTCAATATGATTTGATAAGGGCAATCTGTGATAGCATGATTATGTTGGGTTGGGGACCTTACCAAAATGATCATGAAGATGCGAATGGACAATTTGAAATGAATTGGGATTTTTCTAATTGCTTACAAACTGCTGATCGTCATGTTTTTTTTAAATTCATGGTTCGCACTTTAGCAGAAAAAAAAGGACTTAGAGCTACATTTATGCCTAAGCCTTTTTTGAATAAAACTGGAAATGGGTGTCACGCACACTTATCAGTCTGGGATAAAAAAGGAAAAAATATTTTTGCAGATAAAAAAGATAAGTTAGGCTTATCTAATACAGCATACAACTTTATGGGTGGTATAATGAATTCTGCTGAGGCATTAACGGCGTGGTTTAATCCTACTATTAATAGTTATAAAAGAATCAATGCCCCAACAACTGCTTCAGGTGCTACTTGGGCACCAAATACAATTACTTATTCAGGTAATAATAGGACTCATATGATTAGAGTTCCTGGACCAGGTCGATTTGAATTACGTCTAATGGATGGAGCTACAAATCCATACTTATTACAAGCAGGTATTTTAGCTGGAGGAATTGATGGTATTGAAAAGAAAAGAAATCCTGGGAAACCTGTAAATGTAAATATGTATGAAGAAGGGCATAAAGTTAAGGGAGCTAAAAAACTTCCTTTAACCCTAGAAAAAGCACTTTCTCATTTGGATAAAAGTAAAGTTCTAAAAGATGCCTTTGGGAAAGAAACAATAAATTCATATATAAAACTAAAAAATAGAGAAATAAAAAAATATAATTCTTCAGGTGTAAAAAAAATTGGTTTCAAGGGCTCGAAACAATCTAATAAAAAAAGTATTATTACACAATGGGAAAAAGATAATACACTTGATTGTTAATTCAAATATATAATTAATATGGGACGTATAGGCTGGAGTGATTTCGTTATTTGGCAATGCAGCCTAAGACAACGGAACTTTAGGATGTTTGGTGGCAAGCCATCTGAAGGAACTATCGCGAGTTTTTTAGAAGAAAAATCAAATAAAAACTTAGGTGATATTCGATCTGTTTTACTTGAAAAAAATAGTCAGAATACATCTAAAATGTTTGAGTTCATGCATAAACAAACACATGATCCTGAGACAAGATTTGATAAAGCTGTAAAATTTTTTTCCTCAGAATACTTTAATACTCCTAAAAATTTTGATGGCTCTTTTACTGCTACTTTTCCTTATCAATCATCCACCAGTAAAAATTTACTAAAAAAGAAAAAAGTAAGTGTGCAATTTTTTGAACGAGAAACAGGTTTTAATTTTATGGTTAATATAACAAAATTAAAAAAGAGTGACTTTAGGTGGCAATATACATTTTGGCACAATCGATTTTTTAATCTCAGCTTAAATGAAAATATTGATATACTTAATTTTAGTCCTATTAAAACAGGACTAAAAAAAATTAATTAATCAAATTTTTGGTAAGCTTTTTTTAATATAACTAATGGATGTTTAGGTGACATTTGAAATTTGATTAGCAGCTCTCTTGCAATCATATCTCTGTCTTGCTGTCCTTTAGGTAACTTCATATTTTTTGGAGTTGTTACCCACCCATTAATATTCCTATCAAATACTGCAGGTTTACCATTTTCATAACCCATATGAACATCCTCTAACCAATTAAGATCATCCCATCCCATATGCTCAATATATTTTTTCAAGAAAGGGGTAATTTTATTATAATCAGGCAGTAAATTAACATCATACCTGTACCCAATATGTTGTCCTATCATTTTCTCTCTAGCAGTTTTAATCCCAGAGTCTTTTGAGTTTTTTTTAGTTGAAGTTTTTTTAGCTTTTGCTGTTTTTATTATTTTTTTCTTTGCCATTTTCTTCTCCTAAATTGAATGGAAGTTGTCAACACCAACAGTATAGTCTGTTCCTGCAAGTGGAACTTTTGCTAAAGCAGATGCCTCCATTGTTAAAGCTGCTAAATCTTCTGGCTCTAAAGAATGAATATTTGTTTTACCACAGGCTCTAGCAAGCAATTGTGCCTCTAAAGTCATTGAGTGTAGATAATTATAAACTCTTAAAGCTGCATCATCAGGATTTAAACGTTTTCTAAGTTTTGGATCTTGAGTAGCAACACCAACAGGACATCTTCCTGTATGACAATGATAACATTCACCCGCAGATACACCTAACTCTTTTTCAAAATCAGCTTCAGGTATGTCTTTATTGCAATTCAATGCAATCAATGCTCCTGTTCCAACAGCAATTGCATCAGCACCTAATGCTAAAGCTTTAGCCATGTCTGCACCATCTCTAATTCCTCCAGCAAAAACAAGAGATACTTCACCAGTTTTCCCTACATCATCAAGTGCTCTTCTAGCTTCTCTAACAGCTGCGATTCCAGGAATTCCAGTATTTGCTGCTGCTATGTGAGGTCCGGCACCTGTAGATCCTTCCATACAATCTAAATATATTGAATCAGGATTACATTTAGCTGCCATACGAACATCATCATAAACTTTTGCCGCACCTAATTTTAATTGAATTGGTACTTGATTATCTGTTAGCTCTCTTAACTCTTCAACTTTAAGTGCTAAATCATCAGGACCTAACCAATCAGGGTGCCTAGCAGGAGAACGTTGATCAATACCTGCAGGTAAAGATCTCATTTCTGCAACTTGATCTGTTACTTTTTGACCCATAAGATGACCACCCATTCCAACTTTTTGTCCTTGCCCAATAAAAACCTCTATACCATCAGCTAACTGAGCATGATGAGGATTAAAACCATAGCGAGACTGGATACATTGATAATACCATAATTCCGAATAACGTCTTTCATCAGGTATCATTCCTCCTTCACCTGAACAAGTAGCGCTTCCAGCCATGGTTGCTCCACGAGCCAATGCAGTTTTAGCTTCGTATGATAATGCGCCAAAACTCATGCTAGTTATATAAATTGGAATATCCAGTTTAACTGGGTTTTTACAGTTAGGTCCAATTATAGTTTTAGTTTCACATTTTTCTCTATATCCCTCAATAACAAAACGAGTAAGAGTTCCGGGGAGGAAAGTAAGATCGTCCCAATGTGGAATTTTTTTCATCAGAGCCATTCCACGCATTCGATAACGTCCAAGTTGAGACTTGATATGAATATCATTTATTACATTAGGGGTAAAAATAGCATTTTTACCTAAGATACTTTTTTCATTTTCGTTTTTTTTATTTTTTTCTTTTTTTGCCATATCTAATCCCTCCTATATTGCACCTTTACGTTCTGATGGTTCCAAATTATCGTAGTTCCATAATTTTTTACCAGAAACAATTTTAGTCATTTTTTTGAAATCTATTTTTTTATCAATTTCAGCTACTTTTAATTTTCTTTTTAACCAGGCGACATCAAGATCAGTCATTTCTGCCTCAATAGCATCAGCGCCCAAAGATTTAATATTTCCACCTACAAAAATTGTTCCATCATATAAAGAATCTGCAAGATTAGGGCCAACATCGCCACAAATAATAATTCTTCCTCTCTGCATCATAAAACCAGTGAATGCCCCTGCATCACCTCCGATTATAATAGTACCACCTTTCATATCTATTCCTGAACGAGCGCCAACGCTTCCTTTACAAATTAAGTCTCCTCCACGAATAGCTGCTCCAAAACAAGATCCAGCATTTTTTTCAATGACGACTTTACCCGACATCATATTTTCAGCACACGACCAACCAACTCGACCTGAAATTCTAACAACAGGACCGTCGATTGAACCAACTCCAAAATATCCAAGACTGCCTTCAACTATAAGATTTAATTTTTGAAGAATTCCAACACCAAGACTGTGTTTAGCTCCAGGATTTTTTAATACTATTGTTCCATACCCCTTCTTCATAAGCTCTTTTATCTGTTTATTTAACTCTAAACATTGAAGTTTCTCAACATCGATCGATGCTCTTTTATTAAAATCAACGTCAAAAGCATCATGATAAAAAAAATTTTCATCTTCTTCAGAATTAAAAAAGGTTTGTTGAGTTCTTCCAGTTAAAACCTCATCATGAAGACCCATACCATAAGATTTATGTTCATTTTTAGTTATGCTTGCCATACTTTAACCTCTCCTTCATAAGGATCATACGTATCGATTTCATGAGGAAGCAAACTTCTTATTGCCACCTCTTCTGATGCTAATGCTACTAATTCATCACTTTCATACAAAACCATAGGTTTTGCAGCCATGTGATCTTTAGCCATTCCTAATTTATCTTTTGTAGCTACCATATAAGTAAAAACACCATCTAAATCTATTAATGATGATTCCATGGCATCTTGTAACTCTTTACCATCTCTTATTTTATTAGCTAAATAGACTGCTATTAACTCGGAGTCACATGATGACATAAAGCGCATTCCTTTGCGTTCAAGAGCCCTTCTATTATTCCAATAATTAGTTAATTGGCCATTATGAACCACTGATACATCACTAAATGGATATGCCCAGTAAGGGTGTGCAGATCTGATATCTACTCCTGACTCAGTAGCCATTCTTGTATGTCCAATCCCATGCGTTCCTTTAAAATTATTTAAATTATATTGATCAGCTACAACAGATGCATCACCAAGGTCTTTGATTAATTCTAAAGATTGTCCCAAAGATAAGATTTCAGTCATTTCAACAGTTTCTATTTTTTTTGCTAAATCTAAAAGATCATCATCACACTTAATTATATATCGAAAAGAGTAAGGGGTGATTTGTTCTTCTTTGATTATTTTACCGCCTGCTTCTTCTATCTTTACATTAACCTCATCTTTTCTTATGTCATATAAAGAAGCATCTTCCATAACAGCAGAACTACCTTCACCAACATTTTCACCGACCTTAAACCTTAAGATATAGTCTTTAGATTTTCCAGATCCATAAAGAGCATAGCCTGTAGAATCAGGTCCACGATGTTTAAGTGACTGAAGCATTTTTTGCATCTCACCACCCACATTTGTTGATTTTCCTCTATGTATTATTCCAGCAATTCCGCACATATAATTTCCCTTCTTATTTTTATGGAAGTATATCCAAATACGTATCAACATCCCACTGCGTAACAGCAGAAAGAAATTTTTCCCATTCATCTTTTTTGTAATGCATGAATACTCTAAGCATATCTTCAGGAAGAGCAGCTTTGACAACATCATCACTATCCAACCTCTCAATAGCCTCTCCAAGTGTCATTGGAAGTTTTTCAACTTTTTTTCCACCTTCCATTGCATCATAGATATTTTTTTTCTCAGGTTCTCCTGGATCAATTTTGTTATCCAAACCATCAGCAAATGCATTTAAAATTCCAGCTCCCATTAAATAAGGATTGTGTGATGAATCAACTGATCGATATTCAACACGACCTGGCGCAGATACTCTAACACTACAAGTCCTATTTTGATAACCCCAATCTGCGTAAACAGGAGCCCAAAACCCAGTATCCCATAAACGTCTATATGAATTTACTGTAGGTGATCCAAGACACGTTAATGCTGGTAGATGTTTGAGAAGTCCTCCAATACTATGGAGACCAACAGGACCTGGTTTAACAGCATCAATTTTAGGATCAGGCATAAACATATTCTCTCCACCTTTAATATGAGTGAAGACTTGATCCATTCCTGGTAAAATTTTATTTCCAATTGGTGTAGATTTTAGTTCTCCACCTTTCCACAAAGATACATTAGTATGACATCCATTTGCAGAAACACCCATGAACGGTTTACTCATGAAACATGCAATCAAATTAAATTCTCTTGCTACTTGAGCGCAAATTTGACGATACGTAGTTAATCTATCTGCATTTCGTAAAACATCGTCATACATAAAGTTTAATTCTAACTGACCTGGTGCATCTTCATGATCACCTTGAATAACATCAAGACCCATCGCTCGACAATAATCAATAACCTTCATGTAAACTGGTCTTAGTGATTCAAATTGATCAATATGGTAACAATACGGTCTAGAAAAACCATCTCCAGTTGGTTCACCATTATCTTTTTTTGTTAACCACATCATTTCAGGCTCAGTTCCTGCACGCATATTCATTCCATATTTAGATTGGAACTCATCTTGAATAATTTTTAGATTTCCACGACAATCAGAAGTTAAATGCCCACCTGGATTTTCTTCTTCTTCTCTATTTCTAAAACAAGTGCAAAAAACTCTAGCTACTCTTTTATCCCAAGGTAGTTGAACAAATGTATCAGGCTCAGGTATTCCTACCAGTTCAGATGATTCAGGACCATAACCAATATATTCTCCATGCCTATCAACAAATAAGTTTGCGGTAGCTCCATATACTAGTTGGAAGCCTTTTTCAGCCATCGTCTCCCAGTGATCTGCCGGTACACCTTTACCCACAATTCTTCCTGTCACAGAAACAAATTGATAATAAATATATGTTATTCCAAGCTCATCAATTTTTTTTCTAACGTCTTTGACTAACTTATCTCTACCTGATTGATTTACAAAATTTTCTAAATCTGTCATTTCTACCCCCCTTTTAATTTTTTAAAACACTCAACAACAAACTAACTCCAAGGAAAAGGACTGTTCGAAGTTGGATGTAAATTTCCTTGTTCGTATCTTGAAAAACGAAATGGCTCTAAAAGAGATGATTTTTCTCCCAGAACTTCATCCGCAACTAATTTTCCAACACCAATCATTTTATAACCATGATTAGAATCAGCAATCATATAAACATTCTCTCTGAATTGATCAAAAACGGGAAATGAGTCAGGCGTAAAACAGCCCAAACCTCCTGTAGCTCCTTTTTTAAATAAATGAGATTTTCCTTCAAATCTTTTATGACAAAATGCCAAAGCAGAAGTCCACATATCACCAAATTCATCACTAATAACAAAATCAGAAGATTTAGGACCATAAGGATCAACATTAACTCCACTGCCACCTGGTTTTCCTACTTTGTAAGGAGCGGCCCCTCCTTGAATTCCATTAAAATGAAAATCTGGTTTATAATAAATACCCCATAATTTATCAGTAATTAAACTTTTATCTTTATCTGAATAAAGAGGTGCATCTGTGTCAACATGAATAACTGGAGGCATATCCCCGTTATCAGTTTTAAGAAAATCAGGATCTACTTTTAATACTCCCTCAGTAAGCATCCAATAATGCCACATTGGTATGTTAGTATTTAATTGACCGTCACTTCCCTTGATTGTAATCTGGTTGGGAAGTTCTAACATATCCCAAAATGTCTTAGCCCAAGGACCAGCTCCGACTATTACATGATCACACCTAATTAAACCTTTGTCTGTTTCCACTCCTGTCACTGCACTTGAGTTAGAGCCGTATTGAAAACCTTTTACTGTTGTTCCAGTTAATATCTTAACACCTTCAGCTTCCGCTTTATCTGCCAAACCATGTATAGCTGATTTATTATTAGCGTACCCTCCTCTTTTTTCATGCAAGACACTAGTGATTCCTTTTGCTTGCCAATCACCAAACATTTTTTTCATATAGTTTTCTGAGTCTTTTTTTCCTTGAATAAAAACTGAATCATAACCAATATTTTTTTGTTGCGCGTATATAGAAGCAACATCTTCTTCCATACATTCAGGACTAATTTGCATATAGCCAACATCATGATAATGAAATTTTTTAGCGTCACTTTCCCATACATCAACACACATAGCCATTAATTCACGCATTGCAGGTTGATAATAATTATTCCTAACTACACCACAGGCTATTCCACTTGCTCCAGCAGCTATACTATCTTTATCTAAAACAACAATTTTTGAACCATCGCCTTTACCCTTTGCCTTAAGCTTTGCAGCGAGATGCCATGCAGTGCTTAGTCCATGAATTCCAGCACCTATAATTACGTAATCAACTTTTTCTGGTAAAGACATATCATTCCTTTGAAATTCTTTTAAATTTATAATGAAACATATTTATTTTAAAGTAATATTAGCTTAAAGTAAGTGTTTCAACCTCTGAAACAAGTTAGTTTTCTAATAGTTTTTTTGATATTAATTTTGCAGTATTTGTGACTTTACTTGCTAGTTCTTCAATAGTTTTTATATTTATGCTTCCTTTAGTACCTGAAATAGCAATTCCAGCAATTGCTCTTTTTTGAGAGTCAACTATGGGAGCTCCAATACCGTAAACATAATCAAATGTTTCAGCTTCATTAACACTATATCCATTTTTTCTGACTTTATCTAAATTAAGATATAATTTATCTAAAGAAGTAATTGTATTTGATGTGTGTTTATGGAGAGAATAACTTTTATAAATTTCTTTTAATTCGTCTCTTGATTTAAAAGCCAAGATTGCTTTTCCTAGAGCACAACTATGAGCATCTAATCTCATTCTAAAAGCTCTCGGCGCATTCTCCCCTGTTGGATCTACTTTATCACAGTAAACAATATGAGGACCTTCTAGAACAGCAAGATAAGTAATATGATTTGTATCATGAGATAAATTTTTTATGTGTTCAAAGCATAATGTTATGAGGGTTTTTAAAAAATCTGACTTATCTCCAAACTCAAAAATTTTATGCCCTAATGAATATAAATTATTTGAAGTATCTTTAAAAATATAACCAAGACTTGTGAGATAAGTTAATATCCTAAATGCTGTAGCTCTATCTAATTTAGTAATTAAAGATACCTGACTAGCTTTAAGTGGTTTTGGTGATTTTCCCACACATTCAATTATTGCTAATGCTTTTTTAATTGAACCACTTAAGTAATTTCGTGTCATAATAAATTATACAAGTAATATATATTATTAATAGGTAATAATTTATTATAAAATATAATATATTTAAATAATTATGGATAAAAATAGCGCTCAATTAATTTCAAGTATTAAATTTTGGAAACATTCTATAGAAATTTTACCTATAAGTGGAGGAATTACAAATCAAAATTTTCTTGTAACAGATGGACCTAAAAAGCATTTTGTAAGAATTGGTAATGATATTCCAGAGCATTTAGTTTTTAGATCAAATGAAGTGCAAGCAAGCAAAGCCGCTTCAAAAATTGGGATTTGTCCAAATTTATTATACAATAATTCTTTGATCCAAATTTTTGATTATATTGATGGTAAAACTTTTGAGTCAAAAGATATAAAAAATAATTTAAAAAGTATTATAGAACTAATTAAAAAAGTTCATAAAAAAATGCCTGATCAACTAATTGGACAGTCAGTTGTTTTTTGGGTTTTTCATGTCATAAAAAACTATAAGAAAGTTTTGGATAGTCATGAAAGCACTTACATCAAAATGCTTCCAGATTTATTAAGCAAATCATTAAAAATTGAAAATATTGCATCGCCTTTTGAAATTGTATTTAGTCATAATGATCTTCTGCCTGCCAATTTTATTCAAGATGAAGAAAAAATATGGTTAATTGATTGGGAATATGCAGGCTTTAATACACCGTTATTTGATTTAGGAGGATTAGCTTCGAATAATAATTTTAATGAAAATGAAGAAAAATATTTACTTGAAAATTACTTTGAAAAAAAATTATCTTCAGAGAAACTAACAAAATATAAAGCTATTAAATGCGCGTCATTACTAAGAGAAACTATGTGGAGCATGGTTTCTGAAATTACTTCAAAAATTGAGTTTGATTATAAAAGCTATACGTTGGATAATTTAGATAAATTTAATAAAGCCTATGAGGAATTAAAATAAATTGAAGTTTAGCCAAGAAATAGTAAGGTAATTTTCACCATATAAAACAATGAATAGATAAATATCAAATTATATAAAATATAAAGTTATGAATATCGATATTAACAAATACCCAGTTAGAAGATCAAACCCGATAGTTGCAGGGTCATATGGTTTACCAAAAGATACTCAGCGATACGTGGTAAAAAGCCAGGGGTTAATAGGAGTAGATTTAGATAAAGGTGATATTTTATATCTTAGAAATTTAGAAGGTAATCAGATTTGTGAGATAACTGTCTTTGATGATAATGGTAATAATAATCAGGGTATCATCAATCAAAAGCCTCAAATAGAAAACTCTTTTTTAAAAAAAATTTTAAATACTAGTTCTGATAAATTGTATTTAATACAAAAATTAAAATATAAAAAAATTAAGATGGATAAGTTTTTTTCTTCTTTAATTTTTAATGAAAGTTCAAAAAGAAATGATAGTGAAAAAATTATAATAAATGAAAATTGTTTTATCATCTTGGCTTGCCCTGGTGAAAATATGCTTGTTGGTAATCAGAATCCTCCAACAGATATCGAAGTTGTAATTAAAAGAATAAATCCTAAAAATAATAAGCTGGAGAGAATTTTATCCGATCCACTTGCCACACCTAAGGAAGAAATTTTAATAAAAGACAGTTCGGCAAGTGCATATGAAATAAAGAAAGGTGATTATATTCAGGTTATTGATTTATATGGACGGCAATGTTCTGATTTCATGGCCTTTGATGCCAATGCACTCCAAGATGGGAAAGAATTATCTATAGATACTACTGCAAGTCGAGCCATCTTGGGTGGGGCGTATGCCATGCCAGGTTTACATTCTAAATACTTTGATAAAAACCTTGAGCCTTTAGTTGAAGTTGTTCAAGATACGATTGGTCGACATGATACTTTTGGAACTGCTTGCACAAGAAAATTATATGAAGATCAGGGATACTTTGGTCATATAAATTGTTCAGATAATTTTAATTATGCTCTTGATCAATACGGTGTTGAAAAAAGAAATGGATGGGCTGCTATAAATTTATTTTTTAATACAGGGATAGACGCAAACAATGTAATATTTTCTGATATGCCTTGGTCACGTGCAGGAGATTATGTTCTTTTTCAAGCACAGAAGGATCTTGTATGTGTATCCTCCTCTTGTCCAGATGATATTGATACTGCAAATGACTGGAACCCCACAGACATATACGTTAGAGTTTATTCAGAAAAAAATAGATTTGCAAAATCTATTGGGTATAGAAAAAATGCTGGAAGTGATTTTATGTTAACAAAAGAAACAGGGTTTCATCCAAGAACATCTAAATTAACAAATGATATGATGGACTCATCAGGTTTTTGGATCCCTAATAAATATAATAATTATGGAACAATAAAAGAATACACCGAGTGTAGAAACAATGTAGTAATTATGGACTTATCATCATTAAGGAAATTTGAGGTATTGGGACCTGACGCTGAGGAATTATTAAATGTTGCTCTTACAAGAAATATTAAAAAAATAGCAGTTGGTCAAGTTGTGTACAGTGCTATGTGCTACGAGAACGGAACTATGATTGATGATGGAACACTTTATAGATTAGGAGATCATAATTATCGCTGGATTTGTGGGAGTGATTATTCTGGGGAATGGCTCACAGAGTTAAGTGAAAAATTAAAGTTACATGTAAATATTAAATCTTCCACAGATCATCTTCATAACATTTCTGTGCAAGGACCAAATAGTAGAAAAGTCTTATCTAAAATTATATGGACTCCCCCTGCTCATCCAGATGTAAGTAATCTCGAATGGTTTCATTTTACTATTAGTAGAATTGGTGATCATACTGGAATTCCAATCATGTTATCTCGCACAGGTTATACTGGGGAGCTTGGTTATGAAATTTATTGTCACCCTAATGATGCATCAAGCGTATGGGATGCTGTTTGGGATGCTGGTGAAGAATTTGATATATGTCCTATGGGATTTGAAGCTCTTGATATGCTCAGAATTGAAGCGGGATTAATTTTAGGAGGTAATGAATTTAGTGATGAGACTGATCCCTTTGAAGCAGGGATAAGCTTTACAGTTCCTCTTAAAACTAAAGAGCAAAACTTTATCGGTAAAGAAGCATTAATTGAAAGAAAAGCTCATCCACATAAAAAATTAGTCGGTTTAGAAATAGAGGGAAATGAAAAAGTAAATCACGGTGATTGTGTTCACAGTGGTAGAGCGCAAGTAGGCATCGTTACAAGTGGGACAATGTCGCCAACTCTTAATAAAAATATTGCTTTATGCCGTATTGATGTTCGATCATCTGAAATAGATACTGAGCTCGAAATTGGAAAACTTGATGGACATCAAAAAAGAATTTCTGCTAAAGTTGTAAAATTTCCCTTTTATGATCCAACAAAAAGTAGAGTTAGAGCATAAAATATTTTTAATTATGAAAAACTTATCAAGCCACAGAAAAGTACACAATATTGAAACCCTTGAATGGGAATTGCTAGAAGAAGAATCAAATAATCAACAGGGTAATATTTATTGGTTTAATTTAAGTTATGATGACCAAAAAGGGGAAGGGTCATATCTTTATAAGATGGAGCCTAACACTTCCTCAAAAGCTCATGAACATACTGGCCCAGAGGAATTTTTTATTCTTGAGGGGGATTTAACTGACCCCGACGGTTATACCTATAATAAGGGTGATTTTGTTCAACTATCTTCTGGATCCTCACATAACAGCATCACTAAAACAGGCTGCACAGCTGTCGTTACCCATAGAGGAAAATTTATTTACTCTGAGTAGTAATATTATTTCTACTTCATAAACGTTTTCATTGAGTCATCCATTGCCTCTGCCCAAGGCGTGTGGTGAATTGGAGCAACAGTTCCAGTTACAGGTGATGAAAAAGAATTATTTCTGTAAGTCATAATATCATTGACTTTATGATGTTCCCAAACCTTAAAATGCTCTCGAATTAATTCAAAATCAATTTTAGGGTAATTGGATGCCGCATGAAGATCTTTTGTATATTCTGTTTGAAAATCTATCATTTGAATTGGATCTTCTAAGGCCTCTTCTTCTAATACCCACTTATTAATATCCTTCTCTATTACTTCATCACTGGGTAATTTTATTTTATTCATGATAACATCTCGCACATACCAAGCTTGGCAATCAAACATATTAAAAGTATGGAATTGATCTTGCATTCCAAGATACATTAATTGATGATTATTTTGCCATACAACACCTTTGAAAAGTTGAGGTGGATATAATCTGTTTCCCGTTTTTAATTTTAAACTTTCTTCAAGAAATGGAAAATAATGAAGGTATCCTGTGCACAAAATAATTGCATCAGTATTTTGTTCATGCCCATCTTTAAATATTGCTTTATTCCCTTCTAATCTATCTAAGTAGTGCACTTCTTTCATTCCTGCAGGCCATTTAAAACCCATGGGACTATGTCGATATCCAATGGTTACAGATTTGGCTCCATATTTATTACATTGCAGCGCTATATCTTCAGCTGAATAACTACTTCCTAAAACCACAACATCTTTATTTCTGAATTCTTCGGCATCTCTAAAATCATGGCCATGCAAAATTCTACCTGGAAAAGATTTCATGCCTTCGTATTCAGGAATGTAAGGTACAGAAAAATGCCCTGTGGCAACAACCACATAATCAAATTGTTCTACTGATGAAGTGTTTTCTTTTTTATCTAAAGATGAAACTGTAAATTTTTTTTTATCAAAAGTCACATTAGTAACTGAAGTATTAAATCGAATATTTTTTTTTATCCCTGCTTTTTTTGCTCTACCTAAAATATAATCATGCAAAACCTCTCTTGGAGGAAATGAGGGGATTGGTTGTTTAAAATGTTCATCAAAAGAATAATCAGCAAACTCTAAACATTCTTTTGGACCATTTGACCAAAGGTAACGATACATACTATTCGGAACAGGATCACCAAATTGATCCGAACCTGTTCTCCAACTGTAATTCCAGAGACCTCCCCAATCATCTTGTTTTTCAAAACAAACCACATCAGGTATCTCGTGACCCTTCTCTTCCGCTTGTTGGAATGCCCTTAGCATCGATAATCCGTTTGGGCCTGATCCTATTATTGCTACTTTAGTCATTGATATTTTTTATTTAATTAGCTTTTTCAAAAAAATGCAACAAATTTAATATAAAAATTTGTTTCAATATATGAAATAGTTAACTGAAAAGTTATTGGATGAGAATAACGTTTTATAGATTTAAATCTTAAAACCTAACGGGAGGTAATATGGTAAAATTATTTAAAGGATTATTTTTAGCAGCTGTGGTAATTTCATTCACAGTTTTTGCTACTATTGCTAAAGCAGCAGATCCTATTAGAATACCTGTGCTTAACTGGACGAGCCAAATTGTTATGGCAAATGTTATGGCACAAATTTTTGAAGAACAAGGATTTACAGCTGAATTGGTTCCAGCAGAATCAGCTTCTAGATATGAAGCTGTTAGAATTGGTGACCTACATGTAGCTCATGAAACTTGGGAGTCTACTATGGCTCTTCCTTTTTATGAGGCTATGGACAAAGGTGGTCTGATTGATGCTGGAAGTCATGACCTTATAACTTTTGAGGAAATGGGAATTCCTAACTGGGTAATTGAAGATGGTCTATGCCCAGGTCTTCCTAATTGGGAGGCTCTTTTATCTCCAGAGTGCGCAGCTAACTTTGCTACTGCTGACTCAGGAGGAAAAGGTAGATGGCTGGAAGGACCTTACGAGTGGCATACTGATGTTATGCCTAATAGGTTAAAAGGCCTAGGTCTTGATGAAACTTGGATGGTTAAGTTTGCTGGTAGTGCTGATGCATTATGGGCAGAACTTGCTGCTGCAAAAAAAGAAGGTAGAGGAACAGTAATATTTAACTGGTCTCCAAACTTTACAGATGCTGCAGGATTTACATTTATTGATTTCCCTCCTTACTTTGAAGGTTGCAGACTTGAGAATGGTGGAACTTTAGAAACTACTGGTTGTGGTTCACCAAAAGGGTGGCTTAAAAAAGCAGCTCACATTAAGTTTCCAATCACTCATCCAGCAGCGTATAAATTTTATACAAAAATGTCATTTACTGCACCACAAATTGGTCTAATGGCAGATCTAGTTGATAATCAAGGCATGAGCCATGCTGATGCTGCAACTACATTCATTGCTGAAAATAGAGATCTTATGGATCGATGGATGAATTAATAGTAAATTAATACTTAAGCAAATCCCCTCTTTTTTTAAGTGGGGATTTTTTTTAATATTTCTATTTTTTTTTTTAATTAAATAACATTAGGGTGTTATAAGTTTATCATGAATGACTCATTATCTATAAATCAAAAACCTGTAATAAAATGTGAGTCTGTTTATAAAATTTTTGGAACCAATGCTAGTAAACTTTTAGAAAATTCCAATGGTCAAATTTCTCCAAAAGAATTTCAAAAGGCTGGGTGTATAATTGGAGTAAATAATGCTTCATTTGAAATTCATAAAGGTGAAATGTTGGTTGTAATGGGTCTTTCAGGTTCTGGAAAATCAACACTTCTGAGATGTATTTCAAGATTAACTGATCCTACGTCAGGAAAAATATTTATTGATGGTGAAAATTTACTTGAGATGAATAGTAAACAACTAATTGAGTTAAGAAGAAATAAAATGGGAATGGTTTTTCAAAGTTTTGCTCTTTTGCCTCATAAAACTGTTTTAGAAAATATTGCCTTTCCTCTTATTATTAAAAATCTATCAACAGAAGAGAGTATAAAAAAAGCTATGGAGATGGTTGAGCTTGTAGGTTTAAAAGGAAGAGAAAATTATTTTCCAAGAGAATTATCAGGAGGTCAACAACAACGTGTTGGTATTGCTCGCTCACTTGCAGTTGAGCCTGATATTTGGTTTTTAGATGAACCCTTTTCCGCTCTTGATCCCTTAATAAGAAAGGAGATGCAGGATGAATTTCTAAGATTGCAAGACTCTCTTCACAAAACAATTATGTTTGTGACACATGATTTTGATGAAGCTCTTAGGCTTGCTGATAGAATTGCAATAATGAAAGATGGTATAATTGAGCAATTAGATACACCAGATAATATAGTACTTAATCCAGCTACAGAATATGTAAAAAAATTTACTGAAGATGTGCCAAGAGAGAAGGTATTAAAAATTGAATCAATAATGGATGAGTATGATCAATCTTTAGCAGGTGATAATACTGTTTCTAAAGATGCAATAATTGAAACTGTAGCAGAGTCAATTTTAGATAGCAAAGAAAACTTAACTGTGATTGATATTAATAATGACAATAAACCTATAGGAATATTACAACCAAAAAAAGTAATTAAGGTCTTATTCGGAAAATAAATATTTTAATGTTTAATTATTTAAAAAACTCAAGACAAAAACAATTTATTTTTCTTTTTACAATTTTTTTAATTTTATATTTTTTAATACCAAAAAATGAAAATAACTATTTCTGGAGACTGCCTCCATTACTAAAAGACTTACCATTAATGTTCAATGTTCTTTTGGATAATTTAATGTTTAATTGGTTCACTGTTCCCGTATGGGATGCTGATTGGCAAATGTATGAAGATAAAACTTTATTTAGAATAATTACTAGATCAATTTCTAATTCAGTTTTGTTCTTTATAATTTTTATTAGAGAGATTTTTTTAGGAGGTTTTCAAACTGTAAACTCTATATTAGGAGATGGTATTACAGATACATATACCTGGATTTCAATTCCTGCTTTACCTTGGACGGCTGTAGTTATTGGTGCAATAATAATTGGATATAAGCTTGGAGGAATTAGATTAGCATTATTGGCTGGTATTGGTTTTTTTTATGTTTCTGTTTTTGGTCAATGGGAGCCATCAATGCAGACATTATCTTTAATTTTATTCACAGCTCCTGTATGTTTTATTATTGGTTTATCTTTGGGTGTTTGGGGGTACTTAAGTAAAAGAGTTGAGGCAACACTTCAGCCAATTTTAAATGTTGCTCAGACAATGCCACATTTTTCTTACTTAGTTCCTATTGTTGTATTATTTGGAGTTGGTGATCATGCAGGTTCTATTGCAACAATAATTTTTGCAACTCCTCCAATGGTACGACTTACTATATTAGGATTAAAAAAAATTTCACCAGAAGTGATTGAATCTGGGTTAATGAGTGGGTGTAATAAATTTCAACTCTTATTTAAAGTTTTAATACCAACTGCTAGAAGAGATATATTGATTGGTGTAAATCAGGTTATTATGCAATGCTTAGCGATGACAACAATCGCAGCTTTTATTGGAGCTAAAGGTCTTGGGTTTAATTTAAAAGTCGCTCTTAACTCTCTAAAAATTGGTAAAGCTGCAGAGATAGGAATATGTGTCGTTATTATTGCTGTAGTGTTAGACAAGCTCTCTTTAGCTTGGGCTAATAAACAAAAAGATTATTTTGCTAATTTAAATTTTTATCAAAGAAATAGATTATCTATTTTTTTTATTTGCTTTACTATTTTTTGCTCAATTATAGCCTTTATTGCTTCATATTTTTTTCCTGAAGGTTTTAATTATTTATATTTAATTCCTTTTAATAAAGGCTTAACTGTATCTCCAATCCTAGATGCCTTCGTAGATTGGATTTGGAATACTTTTTTTTACTATTTAAATACATTTAATATATTTTTATTAACAAGCGTATTAGGTCCTATGAAACAAGCTTATCTCAATATGCCTGTAGTCTCAACTTTTGTCTTATTTATGGGAGCAGGTTATATAATCGGAGGATTAAGATCTTGCTTAATAGTAGGCAGTCTTATTCTTTTCATCGCTTTATCAGAGTATTGGGATAGGACACTTATTACATTATATATGGCTACATTTGCTGTTGGCGTATCAGCTTTTTCTGGAATTATAGTAGGCTCATTATGCTCTCAGAATGATTTTGCTAGCAAATCTATAATATCTCTTTGTGATTTCTTTCAAACATTTCCATCATTCATTTATTTAATACCAGTTATCTTATTATTTGGCATAACTGATACTTCTGTAATGATAGCTGCAATTGTATATGCTAGTGTCCCTGCAACAAGATATACAGTAGAGGGACTTAGGAGTGTGCCGTCTTCATTACATGATGCTGGAGCAATGTCTGGTGTATCAAAAATGCAAAGATGGAGGTTGATTGATCTCCCATTAGCCTTACCTCATATTATGTTAGGAATAAATCAAACAGTTATATTTGCACTAATGATGATAGTTCTTGGAGCATTAATTGGAACAGAAGATTTAGGACAGCTTATTATGGGAAGCTTATCAAGACCAAACGGGGCAGGAATAGGTTTTACACTTGGAATTTTTATTTCTTTTATATGTTTGGCTGTCGATAATTTAATACGCACTTGGGCGGATGAAAGAAAAAAACTTCTTGGAATAGAATAGTTATTCTCCTAACAAACTATCATCTAAAATATTTGTTTCGTAAGCAGAATATGAATGCCATCCGTTAACAGTTTGATCAAAATCTATTACACTTCCAGTCATTAATCCTGATTCTTCAGAGCACATGAAGGCCAAACCTTTGGCAACATCAATGGGTTTTGTTAACCTTTTAAATGGAACTTTTGTTTCTTCTTGTTCAAGCCAATTTTCATTTTTTTTATGAACTCTTTTTTGAATATCATGTTCACCAGGTGTATCAGTCCAGCCAATATTTAGTGCATTGACTCTTATTTGGTATCCCACAACTGCATTCGCAATATTTTTTGTCATAATAGCTAGTGCAGCTTTTGATCCACTGTAAGCCACAAGAAATGGCATACCACTATACATTGCCATTGATAAAAGATTAGCGACTGTCCCTTTATTTTTATCTCTAATCATTATTTTTATCACTTCTTGCATAAGAATGAACGGCGCTCTTGCATTTATGCTGTAGTTTTTTTCATAATTATCCAAAGTAGTACTTAATACTGTTCCTCTTTCCGTATAACCCGCTACATTTACTAAAGAGTGGACTGTACCAAACTCTTGATCCGTCAGCGCAACAATCTTTTTACAATCCTCAACGTTTGATAAGTCAGCTTTTACATATAAGCATTTAGATCCTAGCCCTTCAATTTCTTTTTTTACCTGATTACCTTTGGTTTCCTGACGACCACATATAGTGATAGCTTTAGCTCCTCTTGCTGCGAAAAGTTTCGCCGTCTCCGCACCACTCCCCTGAGTACTACCTGTTACAATAATAACCTTACCATCAAATTGCTTGGAATTATTTGAGGTATATTTATTCATAAAGATCCTTTTTGTTTAGGAAAAGTCAATTGTTACAACTTTTTTATTTTCATGAGATTCATAAGCAGCATTTGCTAAAATAAGAGCATTTCTTCCATCTTCAAATGTAACTTTTGATTCACTATTAGAATTTACTGAAAGAATAAATTGATTTAACTGATCCTTATAAGCCTGCTCATATCTCTCTATAAAAAAATTATAAATAAGATCTTTGCTCGTAGTACTATGTTCTGTGTATTTTTCAACAGAGGTCGGCGTTTGATTATTTGAAATCATCATACCTTTACTTCCAAATATTTCTACTCGCTGATCGTATCCATAAACAGCTCTTCGTGAATTATTGATATGAATTAACACACCTAATTTAGATTTAAGAATAAACATGGCCGTATCAAAATCATTTGCTTTTTTTGTATTTTCATCAAATAAGTTATCACCAAATGCAGAAATTTCAATAATTGGATCATCACCTAAAATAAACCTTGATAGGTCAAAATCATGAATTGTTGTGTCTCGAAAAAAACCACCAGCTGCATTTAAATAATCAAGACTTGGTGGGGCTGGGTCTCGACTTGTAATTATAATCTTTTCTAAAGTTCCAATTTCACCATTCACATATGCTTGCTGAACTTTGGCATGACTATTATCAAAACGTCTATTGAAACCTATTTGAATTAAATTTGATGATCCAGCTATTTTATCCCTACAATCATTTACCTTGTTAATGTCTAAATCTATTGGCTTTTCGCATAAAACAGGCTTATTGGCCTCATTAGCCATTATTAAAAATTTAGTGTGTGTTGGTGTTGCTGATGCAATTAAAATAGCATTTACATCTTTATGATTTACAGTTTCTTCTGGGGAATTTGCAACTTCCGCATTATTATCCTTGGCGACTTGTAAGGCAAATTCATTATTTACATCATAAACATATTTTAAATTTGCTTCAGGATGATCAGAAATAATTTTGGCATGCATTTTTCCAATTCTTCCAGCACCTAGTAATGCAAAATTAATCATAATTTAATATAGAACAGAACAAATAATTAAAATCAAGGAATATATTAAATCTTAACCCATTTTGAATTAAAATTAGAAGATTTTTTTGCAGCAAAAATAAATTTTATTCCTTTAACTCCATCATTAACTGTTGGATGAAGTAATTTATTTTTATTTTTATTCTTTGTACTTTGAATAGAATCTGCAAATTCAGTATATATGTTTGCAAATGCCTCAAAGAAACCCTCAGGGTGTCCTGCTGCTACTCTTGAGGATTGAATAGATAAATTAGATACAGCGTTACTTGCTCGAGTTATAATTTTTGTTGATTCTTCTAATTCAGTAAATTTTAAAATATTCGGATCATCTTGTAACCATTCTACTGCACCTTTTGTTCCGTACACTCTTATCTTAAGACCATTTTCTCCACCAGTAGCAGCAGATGAAACCCATATTGAGCCTCTAGCTTGGTTACTCATCCTAACTATCATGAAGGCATTATCATCAACTGATAATTCATCAGATAATGAATTAACTTCAGCAGATACTTCTTTTACTTCTAAATCAGTCACATATCTCATTAAATGATAAGCGTGAGTTCCAATCTCTGCTAAAATCATTGATGGTCCACACATATTTTTATCTAGTCTCCACTTAAGAGTATTTTTTTCATCCTTTTTTTTTACAGCTACTGTGTAACCTTGGGGATACTCAACATTTATTACTTTTATTTTTCCAATTTTATTATTTGCAACTAATTCTTTTGCTTCACGCAACATAGGATATGCCGAATAATTATGTGTGAGTGCAAAAACAATTTTAGTTTTTTTTACTAGTTTTTCTAATGCTACTGCATCTTCTAGCTTAGCCGTTAATGGCTTATCACAAATAATATGAATATTTCTTTTGGCAAATTCTTTTGCTATTTTATAATGATCACCAGAAGGAGTCATTATACCAATAGCTTCTATACCATCAGATCTTTCTGATTCTTTTTTTGCCATGGTTTGAAAATCATGATAGCAACGGTCTTCACTCAAACCAAGTGATTTTCCAAATTCTATTGATTTTTTTTTATCTTTAGAAAAAACACCTGCAACAAAATCAAATCTATTATCGAATCTTGCTGCTAATCTATGAGTATATCCAATAAAAGAATTTGGCCCACCTCCTATAAAACCTATTTTAATTTTATTTTTAATATTTAGTTGATCATTTCTTAATAAACTAAGTTGACCAAAAGCTGTTTTAGTTTTTTTTTTCATTAATTTACAATTCCACCATCAATAACATAGTTTTGAGCAGTACATCCTGCGCTTTGTTCAGATGAAAAAAATAATACAGGCTTTGATATATCCTCTGGCATTAACATTCTTTTAATACATTGTCTTTCAAGCTGGTTTTTTTTAATTTCATCGGTTAGCCATAATTTTTTTTGTCTTTCAGTTATAATCCAGCCAGGCACAACACAATTAACTCTTATATTATAAACACCCAGATCTCTTGCTAATGTTCTTGTCAATCCCATTATTGCAGATTTTGCTGTTGTGTAACCCGGCATACCACCTTGAGCAATCATCCATGAAAAACTTCCAATATTAACTATCGCTCCTTGTCCTAATTTCTTCATATCTTTGTAAACTTTTTGTGCAGCAAAAAAATAATGTCTTAAATTAATGTTCATTCTATCATCCCAAAACTCTGGTGTTACTGAGTCTATGTCATGCCTTTCATCATTAGCTGCATTATTCACAAGAACTGAAATCAGACCCAGTTTTTCTCTAACTAAAGAAATTGAGTCTTGAAGTTGATTTATATCTTTTAGATCACATTTTATAAAGAGTGGATTTTTATTATATTTTTGATGTATTTTTTTTACTAAATTTTTCCCAGCATTTTCATCAATATCTAAAAAAGCAACTTTTGATTTCTGGGTAACAAATTGTTCAACAATACTCTCGCCAATACCTTGTGCACCACCTGTTATTAATACAACTTTGTCTTTAAGAGATGGATAAATTGCTATTTCATTCATGATTATCTAGAAAATATGTTTATATATTAAATAATGTTTAACATAATCAAATTAAATGAAAAAGATAATATTGGAATTGCGACTATGGATATTCCAAAAAATGCTAACATTAATTTTGGCTTAATATCAAAAGATAAAATTCCTTATGGGCATAAAATATCTATTAAACAAATAAAAAAAGGTGAGCATGTTTATAGATATGGTCAAATTATAGGTATTTCTTCGCAGGATATCTGTTCAGGTGAGCATGTTCATTCTCATAACTTAACATTTTCGGAATTTGATAGAAATTATGATAATGATTTTTCAACACACTTTGCTAATTTAAAAAAACCAGATATTTTTTTTCAAGGCTATAAAAGAAATAATGGCTCATCTGGGACAAGAAATTATATTGGTCTTATAAGTACAGTTAATTGTTCAGCAACTGTTGTAAAAAAAATTGCAGATAAGATAAATGATTACCTGTTAAAAAAAAATTTTACAAATATTGATGGTGCTGTTTGTCTAAAACATTCATCTGGTTGTGGAATGAATAATACAGGTTATGGAATGAGTGTTTTTAATAAAACTATTGAGGGTTTTAAAATTCATCCAAATTTTGCAAAAGTTTATGTTATTGGTTTAGGTTGCGAATGTGCACAAATTTCTCTTTATAATAATGATCAAATTAATAATAATGTGGAATATTTAAATATTCAAGATGAAGGTGGTACCAAGGAAATTGTTAATAAGGTAACAACAAAAATAATTGAAGAACTAGATATGTTTAATAAATTCACTCGTACAAAAATACCAATATCTGAATTAAATGTTGCATTACAATGTGGTGGCTCAGACTCTTATTCTGGAATAACAGCAAATCCGGCCCTTGGAATAGCTTCAGATATGATTGTTGATCATGGAGGCTCTTCAATTCTTTCAGAAACAACAGAAATATATGGAGCTGAACACCTGCTATATGAAAGATCAATTAATAAAAAAAATATAAATAAAATTGAAAAACAGATTGAATGGTGGAAGTCTCATCTTAAAAAAAACAATACTACATTGGATAATAATCCATCACCTGGAAATAAAAAAGGTGGACTTACAACAATTTTAGAAAAATCATTAGGAGCAGTTGCTAAAAGTGGAAGTAGCCAAATGGTAGACGTATTAGATTATGCAGAAAAATTAAGAAAGAAAGGTTTTAATTTTATGAATGGACCCGGTTTTGATCCAGTCTCAGTTACAGGTCAAGTAGCTTCAGGTGCAAATATAATATGTTTTACAACTGGAAGAGGATCTTGCTTTGGCTTTAAACCTGCACCAAGTATCAAAATAGCCACAAACACAAATATGTATAATAAGTTGCAAGAAGATATGGATATTAACGCTGGACCAATTATGGATAATGAAAAAAATATTGAAGAAATAGGTAAAGAAATATTTGATAAAATTATTTCAGTAGCTTCTGGTGAAAAATCAAAAAGTGAAATTAATGGATATGGGGATGATGAATTTAATCCTTGGATAATAGACCCAACACTCTAATTTTTTTTGTTTTATTATAAATTTCCATTAAACGATTCTTTATATAAATTATAAAAATCATCTACCTCTAATGCTATTGGATTTCCTCCTGTAGAAGGATCTTCTTTTGCCATTTTACTCATTTCAGAGAACTTTTTATCATCATCAATAAGCTCTTTTAGCGTATGTGGTATTAATAATTTTTTTCGTAAATCTAATATCCAATTCATAAAACCATCAAATGTTTGATCGTCTAAATTTAAATATCGAGATAAAGAAATTATTTTTTCTTCTATAGCTTTCCTATTTTTTTTTAGAACATAAGGCATGAAAACAGCATTTGTTAAGCCGTGATGTGTATTATAAATCGCTCCCACCGGATGACTTAAAGAGTGAATTGCACCTAAGCCTTTTTGAAATGCTATTGAGCCCATAGAAGAAGCAGTCAACATATTACCTCTAGCCTCTATATTAGATCCATCTTCAAATGCCTTTATTAAATAATGCTTTACTAAGCTCATACCTTCAAGTGCAATTCCTTGAGAAAGAGGATGATAAAAATTTGAACAATATGCTTCTAAGCAATGAGCTAAAGCGTCCATTCCTGTATAAGCAGTTAAAGATTGTGGCAAAGGAACTGTTAACTCTGGATCTAATATAACAATTGAAGGTAGCATCTTTGGATGAAATATAATTTTTTTTTCATGGGTTTCTTCATTAGTATACACTCCAGCTCTGCCAGTTTCTGATCCAGTTCCAGCTGTTGTTGGAACTGCAATTATCGGTTTTATAACTTCACTATTTGCCCGAGTCCAGTAATCACCTATATCTTCAAAATCCCATAAAGGTCTTTCTTGACCAGCCATAAAAGCTACTCCTTTTCCAACGTCCATGCCTGAGCCTCCTCCGACCGCAATTACACCGTCATGAGAGTTAGAGTTAAAACATGAAACCCCAAACTCAACATTTTTTCCAGTAGGATTTGATTGAACATCACTATAGATATTTGCTTTAGATAAAAGAGAGTTGTTAATTTTTTCAATTATATTTGTTTTTAAAATACCTGGGTCAGTTACTATAAGAGGTTTATGAATATTTAGATTGTCACAAGCTTGTTGTATTTCACTAATTCTTTTTTCACCAAACCAAATACTTGTAGGATAATTCCAGTTCATTGATATCATATTTTTTATATTCTCCTTAGATGGTAACTTTTTGCCCTTGTTAAATGGTCAAACCCTAATACTGATAATGTAATACCCATGCCAGTATCTTTAACACCTGTCCAAGCTAAGCCAGGATCCAAGTAGTCACACCTATTCATAAAAAATGTTCCTGTTTGAATTTTATCACCAAAATTTTTTGCAAAATCTTTATCTGAAGTCCATATTGCTGCGGTTAAACCATAAGGACTATCGTTCATTAAATATGCAGCCTCTTTTTCATTCTTAACTTTCATAATTCCAACTGTTGGTCCAAAAGTTTCCTCTTTCATAAAAGACATACTGTGATCTACATCGATTAAGGCTGATGGTGATACATAACAATTATCAGAATTATCATTTTTAAATTTTGTTGCATCTATAATATTTTTAGCACCATTTTTTATCGATTTAGAAACTTGATTACGTATATTATTAGCTGCACTTAATTTTACAACTGGACCAAGGTTTGTATTTTCATCTAATGGATTACCCAGAATGTATTTTTCAGTTTGTGCTTTAAAAGCATCAACAAAATTATTAAAAATTTTTTCATCAACATAAATTCTTTCAATACCACAGCAAGATTGACCTGAATTAAAATATGATCCATCTACCAAGTTCTCAACGGCATGCTCAAAATTACAGTCAGATCTTACGTAAGCAGGATCTTTTCCACCTAATTCCAAACCTGCACTAATAAATCTTGTTCCAATTGCTTTTTTGACTTCTCGTCCACCCGAAACAGAACCTGTAAATAAAACATGATCAATTCTGCTATCAGAAATAACTTTTGAAGTTGATGAATGATCCAAATGCAAAATTTGAAATACATTCTTTGGAATTCCAGCTTTATTTGCTGCCTTTAATAACTGTTCTGCACAAAGTGGTGTTTGTGATGAATGTTTTAATATTACACAATTGCCAGCAAGCAAGCTTGGTACAATTGAATTTACAGAAGTATTATATGGATAGTTCCAAGGAGCAATTACAAATATTGTACCTAAAGGGTTTTTAATAATATAATTATCAAATTCACTATCATTTTTTGAAATCACTTTTTCTAACGCTCTATCAGCATTATCAATCATATATCTAGCTCTTTCTTCAAAACCTTTCATCTCTCCTAAACATTGTGAAATTGGCCTTCCCATCTGTCTAGACAACTCTTCTTCAATTTCTTTTTTGTTATCTAAAAAGCTATCAACAAATGTTGATAATAATTTTTTTCTTTCTGACAAACTTGTATTTTTCCAAATTATTTTAATTTGATTTGAGTATTCTAAGGCAGTCTCGATTTCATTTGAATTAGCATAAGGTCTCTCAACATAAACTGAATTATCAATTGGTGTAATAGTTTTAAGCATGTTAGTGATTTAGTTATTTTAAGATGTTAAATCAATTGTTTTATGATAAAGAATATTGATAAACCGATAAAAAAATACAATTTATGAAACTTTATAAAAATTATATAGATGGCAAATGGTTAGAGAGTGAATCTAAAGATACTATTCAAGTTGATGATCCTGCTACAGGTAAAATTATAGGGGAAATTTCTTGTGCTAAAAAAAATGAAGTTGATCTTGCAGTAGCTGCTGCAAAAAAATCATTTAATTCAAGAGCGCTTGTTGATATGCCTTTACTTGATAGAGCAAGACTAATGCACCGCATTGCTGATGAAACAAGAAAAATTGCTGATGAAGGTGGAAAAATGCTTTGTTATGAAAACGGCAAAGTACTTGGTTCAGCAATTAAAGAATTTTACGATGTTGCAGATATATTTGATTACTACGCTGGTCTTACAGATAAACTTGAAGGAAAAACAATCCCTGTCTCACCAACAATTTTTGACTATACAGTTTTAGAGCCTTTTGGTGTTTCAGCACATGTCGTTCCATGGAACTTTCCAATATCAATGGTTGGAAGATCTCTCGCCTGCTCTTTTGCAACAGGTAATTCAACTATAGTAAAGACGGCTGAACTGACCCCTCTTTCTGCTACTTTTTTTGCTCAAGCCTTAGAAAATGCAGGAGTCCCAAATGGACTTGTTAATATAATTTGTGGTTATGGAAATGAAGCAGGTTCTTATTTAGTATCACATCCTGATGTAAACCATGTAGTTTTTACTGGCTCTGTTGCTACAGGAAAAAAAATACTTCATTCTTGTGCTGATAAAGCAATTCCTGCAGTAATTGAACTTGGTGGAAAATCAGCTGGTATAGTTTATGAAGATGCAGATCTTGATCAAGTAGTTGAAAGTGCGCGTCATGGTATATTTGGCGTAGCTGGTCAAATTTGCACAGCTATGTCACGTTTAGTTGTTCACAAATCAGTCAAAGATGAATTAATTGGTAAGCTCGTAGATTTAAGTAAGTCGCTTAAAGTTGGACCTGGATATGAAGAAGGTACTGGATTAACACCAATCATTTCTGAAAAGCAATTAGAAAAGGTTGAGGGTTATGCAAGATCTGGAATTCAACAAGGCGCAGAAGCCGTTCATGGTGGTAAGAGAGTAGATCGTGAAGGTTACTTTATGGAAGCTACTGTTTTAAATAATGTAAAACAAGATACATCTGTTGCAAGAGAAGAAATTTTTGGACCTGTTTTATCTGTCCTTGAATATGAAGATCAAGATGAAGCAATTGATATTGCTAATGATACTGATTTTGGATTAGGTGCAGGAGTATTTACAAAAGATTTGAAGAAAGCCTCATGGACTGCAAGTAAGTTAGAGTCGGGTCAGGTTTATGTTAATAAATGGTTCGCAGGAAATCATGCTACTCCATTTGGTGGTTACAAACAATCAGGTTATAGTAGAGAAAAAGGTGTAGACGCTTTGAAGTCGTATCTTCAAGTTAAAAATGTAGGGATAAGTCTAGATTAATTAAAGCGACTAGGACTAAAGGGTTCTATATTAATATTAGGAACCCTATTACTGCAAACAGAATTAATTATCTTTCCTGTAACTGCCCCGAGTGTCCAGCCAATATGTTGATGACCAAATCCGTAAATAATATTGTTATTTATTTTCGATGGACCTATAACAGGCAGAGAGTCAGGTAGGGTTGGCCTGAATCCCAACCAAGTACTTTCCACCTCCTTAAGTTTCGGCAACAACTTTCTAGCTTGATTTTCAATCATTGTTATTCTTTTTTTATTTTCAGGCTTACTCAAGCCAGCAATTTCTACTGTTCCAGCAGCTCTCAAACCTTCTTCAAGTTGAACAAGATAAAAACCACTTTGTGACCATCCTATTGGTCTATTTATTAAATCATGATTATCAAACATGACATGATAACCTCTTTCAGTATCAAGAGGAAAATTATCTCCTAATTTTTTTGCTAAATTGTTTGACCATGCACCTGCACAGACAACCACTTTATCAAAATTATAATTAGTATTGTTATAAGTTAGAACAATTGAAGAATCTGACGGGGTAATATTTTCAATATTCTTTTTAAGAAATACTCCACCATTATTAATAAAAGTTTCAAATATTTTTTTACTTATAGCTAAGGGGTTTGTAGTATGACGGGATCCTAAAAAAAGTTGACCATTATAAAATACAGGGGCTAGGCTTGGCTCTAAATCTAATATTTCATTTTGAGATAGAGTTTTAATTTTTACTCCATTCCTCTCTCTTATTTCATTAGTTTTTTTTGCTTTTAAAAATTCATTTTGATTTTGATACAAATATAATGCTTCTTCATATTTAATATAATCAGACACATTTACATCTGAAAATATTTCATCGTAACTCATACTTGCGCTATTCAGTAGCCCCCCCAAAGAATTAGAAATATAATTAACTTTTTTAGTTGTACAATTTTGCAAAAACTTAAATACCCAACCAAAATTTTTTATTGCGTAAAAAAAATCAACTGCAAGCGGGCTATCACTTTGTAAAAGCATTGAAGGAATTTCTTTAAATAAATTAGGTGAATTAACAGGTATGCATGCATAATCAGCGAATGTACATGCATGTCCATAACTAGTCACAGAACCAGGATCATTTTTATCAATTAAAGTGACTTGAAATCCTGATTTATTTAAAAAATAAGCAGAACAAATACCTACAATACCGGCACCTACCACAGCAATATGTGGTTTTATTTGCATTAAACTATCTCGCAGTAATTCCGCGTAGTTTTTCTGAACGTCTTCTTAATAATTCTACAGTTGTTAATAAAAAGATAGAGAGAATTACTAGGCATGTTGCCATACATAAAATAACAGGGCTAATTTCCTGCCTAATACCAGCCCACATTTGTTTAGGAATAGTAAGCTGATCTAAACTTGCCATAAACATAACAATTACAACTTCATCAAATGAAGTAATAAAAGCAAATAAAGCGCCTGATATTATTCCAGGTAAAATTAAAGGCATTATTATTTTAAAAAAAGTTTTCATTGGCTTTGCCCCTAAGCTTTGAGAAGCTTTTACCATATTCATATCAAAACCAACTAGAGTAGCAGTAACAGTTATTACAACAAATGGAGTTGCTAAAGCTACATGCGCAAGTATTACTCCTGTAAATGTATACACCAAATTTATTCTAGCATAAAAAAAGAACATTCCTGCAGCAGTTATTATTAGTGGTACAATCATTGGAGAAATAAGTATTGCCATTATTATCCCCTTATATGGCATATGAGGTCTGCTAAGACCTAATGCCGCCAAAGTTCCAAGAAAAGTAGCAATAATTGTGGCAATAATTCCAATGAAGAAACTATTAACTGTTCCTGTCATCCATTTTGTAGAACAAGGGACTGTAGATGAAACTACATCAGCACTACAATTACCAATCATATTTTTATACCATCTAAGTGACCACGCCTCAGGATCAGGGGGCCATGATAGCATTCCATCTGTAAAAAGCATAAAAGGTGAAACACTAAATGAAATTGGCACAATCGCTATTAATGGAGCAACAAGAAAAAAGAAAACTACACCACAAAAAAATAGATATGCATAATAATAAGTTCTTTGTACAGGTGATGCGTAACTTGGTAATGCCATATCTATCCTAACTTAATATTATCTATGCCAACAATTTTATTATAAAGCCAATAAAAGACAAGCATTATTCCTAGAAGTATTGCTCCAAGGGCAGCACATAAACCCCAATTAAGAGTTGTTTTAAGGTGATAGGCAATCCAACTACCAATTAACTTTCCATCTTTTCCACCTACTAATTCTGGAGTAATAAAGTATCCAATTGCTAAAACAAAAACTAATAATCCTCCTGCACTCATGCCTGGAATAGTTTGTGGTAAATAAACTCTCCAAAAAGCTGTTGCTGGTTTAGCTCCTAAGTTTTGAGCTGCCCTCATATGACTTTTAGGAATTACTCTCATGACACTGTATAATGGCAGAATCATAAAAGGTAATAATATTTGTGTCATTGCAATAAGTGTTCCAGTTTCATTATAAACCATCTGAAGTCTTCCTTCATCACTCAAAACACCAAGCCAAACTAAGACACCATTGATAACGCCATTTTGTTGAAGCATAACAATCCATGCAGTAGTTCTTACAAGTAAAGAAGTCCAAAACGGAAGTAATACAAAAATCATTAAAAGATTACTGTATCGAAGAGGTAAATTAGCAAGTAAATGTGCTACTGGAAAACCTAAAACTAAACAAAAAAATGTAACATAAACACTTACTTTAAATGTCTTAATCCATGTTTGCACATAAACTCTTCTATTTTCTTCTTGTTGAACAACATTTTGATTTTCATCATATGTTCTATCAATAGCATTATAATAATAAATTGGAGTTTGGTTATTTATCATCTGACCCATAGCATACCAATAAGTTGGATCTGCCCATTTTTCATTAGCTTCTATTAAAAAATCTTTATAGGAATCGGGAAACTCATCTTTTTTAACAGCTTTTTTTATTGCTCGGGACGTTGTCTTGATCAGACTTTTCCAACCAGATTTGGAATAGTTCATTCGTGTTAGAGCTCTACCTACCTGAATTTTATTACCAAATGCTAATTCCTGGAATAAAGCTTTATACACATCCTCTGAAGGAAGCTCGTACTTCTCTTTATCCCATTTTTTATACTCGTTAAATGTATTAGGGAAGACTGTATTTATTTGAGAATCATCAACACTTCTAAGCAACATATCGCCGATTGGCATTACAAAGGTAACAATTATGAAAAGCAATAAAGGAAAAACTAAAAGAAAAGCTCTTATTTTATTTTTGCGTTCAGCTTTTTTTAAACTTTGCTTTAGTGGAATACCGTCTGTTGTTAATAATTCTGAAGTAGAAATGAAAACCTCCCAATTAAAAAGGCGAGATAAATCTCGCCTTTAAATTAAATTATTTACTTTACTTAAGCAACCTTAGTTACCCATCCACGCTGCATAACGTTCATTAATTTCAGCACCGTAATCTGACCACCACTGTGGATCACTAACGATAGAAACTTTTAAACGCTCAGGTGTGTTAGGCATATGAGGCATAATTTCTTGACCACCAGGTCCAAAAGGTTCTCCAGCTTTAATAATTGGAATACCAGATGCTCTCATAGGTCCATAAGTAATATATTTAGCTTGTAAAGCTTGTGCTTCAGGAGTTGATGCATGCCACATGAAATCTAAAGCTGCATCCCTGTTAGGAGCACCGCTCATTAAACATAGATACTCTTGGTCTAAAACTTGACCTTCCCAGATATATTCAAAATTTTCACCCTCTGCAAGGTTAGCTGCACCTACACGACCATTATAAGCAATTGCCATTACAACTTCTCCACTTTTTACTAATTCAAGTGGTTTAGATCCTGAAGACCAGAATACAACGTGATCTTTAATTGTATCTAATTTTGCAAAAGCTCTATCAAGTGCACCAGTTTGTTTAGCTAAAACAGTTGGAACTGCAGTTGGCTTAACGCCATCAGCTACCATTGCTTTTTCTATAATACCAGTTGCCCATGTATGAATTCCTCTTTTACCTGGAAATTTTTCCACGTCAAAGAAGTCAGCCATGCTTGATGGTTTGTCACCAGGAAATGCATCCGGATCAAAGAATACAACGTAAGTCCAGAAAATTTGTGGAACACAACAGTCCCAACCTGAGTGATACTCAAGGCCATTATTTTCCATATCTTCTAACATTGACTCACCGTCTGGTCCTGGAACTGCGTTTGCAGCGATCTCAGAAGAGATATCTTCAAATAAACCTTCATCACAACCAGTAATTGCATCACTTGGTAAAACATCTACAATGTCCCAAGTTACACTTCCACTTTCAACCTGAGCTCTAACTTCACCTAAACCACCATTGTAGTTTTCGAATTGAATTGAGCTTGGATCTGAATAAGTATCAGCATAAGCTTTTTGTTGACTTTCTGTGTAAGCGCCTCCCCATGATGTTACTGTAACTGCTTTAGCAGTAAACGAAGCAACAACGAAAGATGCTAACAAGAAAACTTTAAATAATTTTGACATACGTTTCCTCCTGTTTAGATTAATTTTTAGATTTTATGTCTTTATATAACATACTTCATAACATGTAGAAAAATTAAAAAAAAGGGCTAAAATGGCTCTGATTTTGGTAATTTTATGATTTTGGTAAATCTAAAGCCCTAATATCGTCTGGATTCCAATTTAATTTAATGGAGTCACCTTCTTTGTAATTAAAAGAACCTTCATTTGCGACCTTAACAATAAACTCAGAGTTACCACAAACATCAAGTCTTACTCTAATATGATCACCTAAGTATATAAGTTCATTAACTTTACCTGTAAAAACATTCTCTCCAGTTCCTTCAGATCCTAATGCAACTCTTTCAGGTCTAACAGAAAGTTGGGTTTTATCACCAACATTACCAACATTTACTTTGAGAGCCTTTACTGTGCCTGCACCATTTTCTAGTTCAACTGAACAATATTTATTATCCATTTCTTTTATTAAACCGGTCATTCTATTATTTTCTCCAATAAATTGAGCTACAAAAGAATTTTCAGGTTTTTCATATAAGATATCTGGGGTTGATAATTGTTGAACTAAACCATCATTGAATACGGCAATTCTATTAGACATGGTGAGAGCTTCACTCTGATCATGCGTTACATAAACAACAGTAATTCCTATTCTGTCATGAATATGTTTAATCTCATATTGCATTTGCTCTCTTAAATTTTTATCTAAAGCCCCAAGAGGCTCATCCATTAAAACTAATCTTGGCTCAAATACAAGTGCTCTTGCTAGGGCAACTCTTTGTTGCTGTCCACCAGATAATTGCGCTGGAAAACGTGTTCCAAAATCTCCAAGCTCAACCATATCAAGGGCCTTCTTAACTTTTTCTGCTGTATCTGCTTTTGACATCTTTCTAACCTCAAGAGGAAAAGCTAAATTTTCTTGAACTGTCATATGAGGAAATAATGCATAATTTTGAAAAACCATGCCGATTTCTCTCTCATAAGGAGGTATTTTACTAATTGGCATCCCATCAAGAAAAATCTCTCCATTAGTTGGAGTCTCAAAACCAGCAAGCATCATTAGTGTAGTAGTTTTTCCTGATCCTGATGGACCAAGCATTGTTACAAACTCACCTTTTGCGATATCTAAATTTAGATTTTTAACAACCAGGACTTCACCATCATAACTTTTGTCGATCTTATCAAATTTTACAAAGGTTTTTTGTTTTTCTATACTCATTTTTTTGATTTTTTTTTTAGTTGTTGTAGTGTGAATACCTGTCATAAGTGAATTAGTCAAAAAAAAATTTATAAATTATGAATATTTTAGGAATTATATTTGCATTAGCTGCAGGAGTATTTTTTGGAATTATAGGTCCAGTAACAAAAACAGCATATAACTTAGGAGCCGGCATAGGACTCGCAATTTTTTTACGCTATATCGTAGCTTTAATTATTGTTATACCACTAATTCCTAGTCAAAAAAATCTTTTAAAAACTTATAAAAAAAATATTCATTATTTTTTTTTAATAACACTAGCTTCAGTAATGCTTACTACAGGATTGCTGATATCAGTGACGTATATTAATGTAAGCCTTACTATTATTATCTTTTGCACGTATCCAGTTATCGTTTTAGTTATTTCAATTTTTATCACTAAAGAAAAAATTAAAAATTTTATCAAATTTTTATTTATCACTACATTTGTTGGTCTTTTCTTGGCTCTAAGTCCCTCAACTGAGGAGCTAAAGATAAAGGGTATCCTTTTTGCATTAGTTGCCTCATTAGGGGCGTCAATCATGATTGTCACCAACCAAAGTATGTCGAAAAGAGATATTACACCTATTCAAATAAATATTTTTATAAATTTTTTTAACACAATATTTTTTTTTATTATTTTATCTCTTTTTTATAATATTGATTTTAATATTGAGCTTAATGCTTTTTTAATACTATTAATTCCCTCCTGCTCTTATGCTATTGCATTATTTCTTCAATTATTAGCAATACCAAGAATTGGCCAAACTAATACAGCATTATTTTTATATTTAGAGCCAGTCACAGGGATTTTTGGAGCAGTATTAATACTTAATGAGACTTTAAATTTAATGCAATTATTTGGAACTGCTATTGTTTTAATTAGTCTTGCTGCCTCGACTTATGTAACAAGAAAAAATTAAAAATGATTACTCATGAAGTTTAACCAGTTAGCTCCACCTATCTTGTAAGCTATTTTTTCATTTATCCCATTAGAGATCATAGTATCAACTAATCTTGATAGATCTTCAGGCTTAGAATACCAAGATGCTGGTTTAGGCCAACTTACATTTTTATCCTTTGACTCACCATAATCTATTTTTTTTGTCCATTTTCCATTTCTCATCCACATGACTACATCATCTGACCAATTCACACATAAATCTGAACCAATACCAATACTATCTTCACCCATAATATTTATTAACTGCTTAACCATCTCACAAAAATCTTCGACTTTACAATCTCCATGGTTTTTTAGATGATAAGGATAAAGACTAAGGCCAATAAATCCATTTTTATCTGATAATTTTTTTAAAACATCATCATCAATATTTCTAATTGATTTATGAAAAAAATTGGGATTGGCGTGTGATATTGCAACTGGTTTTTTTGAAAATTTAATTGCATCTAAACATGTTTCTCTTCCAGCATGACTTAGATCAACAATTATTCCCAACCTATTCATTTCCTCTATTACCATCTCACCAAATCGTGAGACGCCAGAGTCTTTTTTTTCATAACATCCCCCAGCAAGGGGTGTTTGATTGTTGTATGTTAATTGCATAAATCGCAAACCTTTATCAAAAAATTTTTCAACTAAAAAAATATCATTTGCTATTGGTGCTGAATTTTGAAAACCATAAATTATGCCAATTTTATTTGATTTTTTTGCCTCAACGATATCTGGTGATTTTCTTACATGAAGTAAAATATCACTATTTGATTTAATTAGATTATCCCAATAATTAATTTTCTCAAATGATTCATTGGTGTTCTCCCAGTATACGAGAGTGGCATGAATAGCATTTAAGCCTCCTGCGTGGGCTTTTTCAAATAATTCTCTATTCCAATTACAATATTCTAAACCATCAATAAGTATATTCTCGTTTTTCATATTAATATTTTCTTTTCTATTAGTGAAAAAAGTAATTATTCACTATATATATTTGTATATGATGCAACAAACTAAGAATTTAGAAAACACTATGACCTTGGACAAAATGGGATCTAGATACCCTTCTAGGCTAAGTTTTTCTAGGAGTATGCTTAGAAGACTATTCCATGATAACTGGAAAGTGACAAAATCTAAATTTGATCTTGATGATGATGGGCATGGAACCGCGGTCTATGAAATAATTATTAATAAAAATGTTTATTCTCTTGTTTGTTTTTCTCAACACTTAGCTAATGAAGATAGAAGTGATAGAGTAATTGCTGAAAAATGGGATACTGCTTATTCACTCATCAATGGAAAGTTAGATGAGAAAGAGCTCAACAGATTAAAGAAAAATGTTCCTCTTCAAGAGTCTGGGCGTAACTCATCAAAAGAATTAATTTTGAGTAGAGCTAATAAAAGTGTTCGATTGTTTGAGTACGTTGTTAACTGTCTAGCAAAAGGAGAGCAACCTGATTTAAATGAAATAAATAAAGTGGGCTATATACTTAGAACAACAGCTGTATATGGAAGTGGGAAATTTGGTTTGTCTGATTTCTCAAATACGAAAGAAGTAACAGATTTCAATCAACCCTTTAGGGCAGAAATGTTAGCTGTATATCTTATACGTGAATTTAGTGTTGAGTTAGTAGAACACGTAGCTAAGAAAAAAAATCCTGAAAAAGCTGTTTTATTAAACAATAATATTAAGCAACATCTAGGCATTGGTAACTCTACCGGTCTTGGTATGGCTCCATTCATTATTAAACACCCAAAGTTAGTTAATAAATGGATGAAACAATACTCACAAGCATTAGAAAATATTTTAGGTAAAAAAATAAATAAAAAAAAAATTATTTCCTATTTTAATTTACTTAATAAAGCACTCAATTATTTACATGAAGTAATTACATATGATGAATATCAAATCAAAAAAAATACAAAAACTATTGAAGATTTAGTTCAGTATATTGATTATGTAAAAAAAATTAAAGATACTAATAATTTTGATTTATATTGGTCAGACTTGATCAACTATACTGAAAATAAATACAATTTTGATACGCAAGAAATTACTAAAGTTCAACTACTGGAGCTCTACCCAGAAGTATCAGAATTATTAGCAGAAGATATGTCTGATAGTGAAGAAATGCATATTAATGAATCTGAAAAAGTAAGTGATCTAAAATCACTTATAGAAAAAAATTATAATTGGGCAATAGATATTAATTTTTCAGATAAAAAAAATGATTTTCTTTTTTGGTATATTTCTGAAGCAAAGTTAGAACCAAGATTAGGTGAAAGATATAATGAAGAAGGTGGTGAACTTGAGCAAAATTTAGGAGTCGCTAAAATGGTTAAAGAAGTTCATGAAATAATTATAAAAGAAGATAAAAATATTTCTGTAGCAGAATTTTTATTAAAGAACCCACAATTTAGAGGTATAATAAGAAGAGTCCAATCATTAGAACAGTATCCTTTTGCTGAAGTTAAAGATAATATTTTATCAAAAAATACTATTCCAATTAATATGCTTAGATTTAAATTATCCTTCTTTGGAGCTAATAGATATGACCCTAAGTCAGATAGATGGCTTAGAGTAAGTTTTTTTTCAGGCGCACCATTCTTATCTAATCTTAATAAAGAAAATGTAGATAGCTGGGGTTTTGCAACAATGAGCTCGTATAACTAATTTGTGAGTTACTCTTATTATGAAGTTTATACTAATGCACAAAGAGCATTCTCAGGTCTTGGATTTCCATATGGTGCAGATGAAGATGCAGCCTATATTGTAGCTTGGCTGGAGGCATTTGAATTAAATGGGATAAACTTATTCTCTTCACTTTATTCAAAATTAGATAGTTCCTTTAACGGTAGTTTTGAAAATACGATTGGTAATAAATTAGATCTTCAAAATCGCTCATGCTTAATGGTTGGTCCTGGATTAATAGATTATTTGATCTTTCAAGCAAATAAAAATAATAAGATTAAAATAGAGATATTAAATTGCGCCGATCCTTTATTTTTAATTCCTCTTCTTTACAGAAGTATAAAAAAAAATATTTTTTCGAATATTGCTGATGAAAAAAATACATTAGCGGTAATTAATAAAGAAAATATATTTATCCATCCTGAACTTAAAAAAAATAAAATTTCAAATTTAAATATCATTCTATCAAAAAAAATATTTAAAACTTTAGATGACAATAATAATTTTACAAATTATTCAACTCTAAGAAAAAATTTATCTAATGGCCTAAATCCAAATAGCGCAGATTGGAATACAATATCAGAACTTGCATTTAGAACTTATGTACCTGAGTCTGAAGAATCTAGAGAAAAAGGAGCTGGTGGAGGCGATGCTAATGACTAATATTAAACAAGATGAAGTTCTCTTGGTAAATTACATAAAAGCTCACATCCGTTTTCTGTAACATTAATTGACTCGCTTATTTCTAAACCCCAAGTATCCATCCACATTCCTGCAATCATATGAAAAGTTACATTGGGTTGTAATACCGTCATATCGTTTTTTCTTATAGACATAGTATGCTCTCCCCAATCAGGAGGATAACCAATTCCTATAGCGTAACCTAGACGCGAGTCTTTTTCGATACCATATTTTTCTAAGACCGACCAAAAAGCAACCGCAACATCATTAGCCGTATTTCCAGGCTTAGTAACTAAGATTGCTTTCTCGACACCTTCATTAGTTATTTTCATTGTATCTGTAGTTTTAGAGTCTGGCTTACCAGTATAAACTGTGCGCGATAATGGACAATGGTATCGATTCTTTACCCCAGCTAATTCGATAATTGTTCCTTCATTATTTTCAAATAATTTATCTTTTGGCGTTAAATGTGATGCAGAGGCAGAGATACCACTTGCTAAGATTGTTGTTAAACCAGCATACTCTCCACCAATATTAATTTCATCATTTCCTGCAATTAAGCTATTTTGTATTTTTCCAGCAACAAAGCTCTGTTTCACTCCAGGTTTAATATTATTAAATGCTGTTTTCATTCCAGCTTCAACAAGTTTAGCCCCCTGTTTCATATAATTTATTTCATTTGCTGACTTAGTTAATCTTATCCAGTTAACTAAGAGAGTTGCATCACTAAAATTAACATTAGGACATGTTGATGTTAATCTAAAATGATTTTCAGCGGTATAATAATATGCATCCATTTCAACACCAATGTTTTTATTAGCCCAATTATTTTCATGAATAAAAGATGAAACAAAATCATAAGGATGTGTTGGTGGTGACTGAATAAGATCTTCTGGATAAAAAATTATATTTTTATCTTGAAGATAGGTTGTTACTTTTGCTCCTTTAGAATCTTGTCTTCTACCAAACCAAATCGGTTCATCCAATTCTAAGGCCACAATTATACCTTGAGGTACATAAAAAGACCACCCATCATAACCAGTTAAATAATTCATATTAGATGGATCAGAAAGAATAATTACATCCATTTTTTTTTGACTCATCGATTCTTTTACTTTTAACAATCTTAATAAGTATTCTGTTTTAGAAAAAATCATTATTAGTAGTTTAATATGGAAAAGGATAGATGTCTAATGGGTTTAAGAATATCTTTATAAAAAATTGTAGTCTAGTAAAAAAAATTAAATATCTATTATTATTTATCTTTATAACTTTCAGCGTACTTAAAAGTGCTGATTGTAACGACTATTGCTACTATTAATAATATATGGGCAATTGCGCTAATACCAAAGACTACAATACTGCCTAAATAAAATGAAAAAACTATACACCACATCCAAGCAAGTAATTGTAATATTAAATGCCTTACGGATAGATCCGGTATATGTCTTAAAGGATTTCTTTTATGGTTCATTATACCATTCCAGCTATCGTAAATAAGTTTTCTCATATCTTTGTTATTCTCCAACTTTCTAAATAGGTATAATATTTAATTAAAACAGGTCTAAAAATTATTAAATATTTTCAATCTCAAAGCCAAATTGGGATGCTGACTCAAGAAGAATTTCCCAAATTGATAGTGCAAAACCTCTAGGAATTAATAAATTATAATCATTTTTATTAATTCTAAATAACTTTACACTGACATGATGAATGGCAGAACTAGCTGAGCTATTTATTGGAAATATATTATCACGTAAATCAAGAGGTAAATGTCTGTTAAGTAAAAGTCTTACTTTTTCTCCAGATATTTTAATAGAAGTAAAGGCATGAGATAACTCCAGGGATGTTCCTAAAGGTTCAGGAATATTAATAGTTTTTCCTAGAAGCCACCACTTTAAAGGTTCCATTCTCCATACAGATTTATCGAAAAGAAATTCACCTTTATTAAAATGAATTTTTTTCTCAATCTCTAACTCTTTGGAAATAAAAGTTTCCATTCCATCAAGTTCATTGGGCCAAGCAGCTATTTGTTGAATTGTAAGATTTTGGTTTTCTGAAAATGTTAATCCAATTTTATTTTCAAAAGGAAATTTTCCAATATTATACTTTTCTTTTATTGATGAGTCTCTTTTAAGCATGCATTCTTTCACCTTTTGGATCAATCATATGTGGTGACACAACTTTTATTTCCATTTGTTTATTTCTCACTGGGTCAGCTCCAACTAAAGTAATATCTTTCCATTTATCAAGTCCACCTTTAACAAATCCAATACCTATCCAATGACCAAGCTCAGGAGAATGTGTAACAGATGTTATACGCCCTATGCCCTGCCCCTTAATATTATTTTGTTCACATACAATTGTTCCTGCATTAAATGTTTCTTTATTATTTATGGGAAAAAAACCTACTAATCTTTCTCTATCCTCTTCACCTAAGGCACCTCTTTTTCGCATAGCACTTCCAATATAAGATTTTTTTGTTGAAGCCATTTTGCCTAAACCAGCATCATCTATTGTAACTCTTCCATCAAGTTCAGCCCCTGTAACATGACCTTTTTCAACTCTAAGTGCTCCTAAGGCCTCCAGACCATATAAACATCCGTCAAACTGTTGAGCACTTTCCCATAACAAGTCCATCATTCCGTGAGCATAATCAGACTCTATATACATTTCAAAGGCCAGCTCACCTGAAAAACTTATTCGTACAACTCGACAAGGCGTGCCATCTTTTAGTTTGGTTGAAAGAACTCCCATAAAAGGTAAATTTTCATTTGTTATTTCGTTTGGATCGAGAAGACATTGATTTAAAACCTCTCTAGACTTAGGTCCAGCAATAGCCGCACCAGCCCATTGCTCTGATACGCTTGTTACATTAACCTTTAAATCCGTCCAACGTGTTTGCAATAACTCTTCAAGCCAAGCCATCACTTTTGCAGCTGCCGCTGTAGATGTTGTCATAAAATATTCATTCTCACTCAATCGCCAAGATGTTCCATCATCCATAACAATGCCATCATCACGCAACATAATTCCATAACGAGCTTTTCCGATTGGAAGTTTAGCAAAAGGATTTGTATAAATTCGGTTAATAAATTCAGTTGCATCTGGACCTTGAATAGCAATTTTTCCAAGAGAAGTTACGTCACAAATTCCTACCGTTTTTCTAACTATAGTTGTTTCTCTTATATAAGAGTCACTTAATGTTTCATTATTTTTTGGATAATACCAAGGTCGTTGATATAAGCCCACATCAATCATTTTTGCACCATGATCAATATTCCATTGATGCATTGGGGTGACTCTCAAAGGCCTGAAATGCTTTCCTACATTTCTTCCTGTTAAAGCTCCTATTGGTACAGGCGTATAAGGAGGTCTAAATACCGTTGTTCCTACTTCTGGTATTTTTTTTCCAAGTAACTCTGCCATTAAAGATAAGCCGATTATATTACCCATTTTTCCTTGATCATTTGCCATACCAAGAGTGGTATATCGTTTTAAGTGCTCAACTGAAATAAAGCCTTCCCTATGAGCTAATCTAACGTCATCAGCAGTAACATCATGTTGAAAATCAACAAAACTTTTTGACGGGAACTTTTTTGATTTAACTTCAAAAAGAGGTTTTATTGGATTGACCCATCCACCCACTGCTGGAAAAGAGATTTCTTTTTTCTGAATATCTAATTTATTTAAAGCTTCATTTGCACCTATTAAGCCAGAGTCAATACACTGTTTTGAATTCCAAATACCTTTAGCTGAACCAACGACTGTTATATTTTCTTTTATATCTCCGGGTACAAAACATAAATTATCTTCATTCCAAATCGGTTTTATACCGCGGTGGGAAACTAAATTTACAATTGGCGACCATCCACCAGATATTAAAACCTGATCACAAAGAATTGTATTTTTTTTTGAAGAGTCAGTTGAATGACACACATCAAGGCTTTCTATTTTTTTTCTCCCATTAATATTAAATGGCAATGTATTTAAATGATGATTTATACCTTCAGGTAATTCAATATTAATATAATCTCTTGAGTCTATAATTGTAACTTTCGATCCTGCCTCATGAAGTTGTTTTGCCGTTTCGTAAACAGAATCGTTATTTGTTGCAATAACAATTTTTTTACCAGTTATAACACCGTATCTGTTAAGGTAATGCTTAGATGCATTTACTGTCATAACACCTGGGATATCATTATTATTAAAAGCTACATGTCTTTCCAAAGCTCCGCTTGCTAAAATTATATGTCTTGCTCTAATTGTCCAAAATCGTTGACGAGGCAATTCTTCACTTGGTTGAGATAAATGATCAGTTACGCGCTCTAGCGCTCCAACAACTGTATTATCATAAACACCAAAAACAGTTGTTCGAGTCATCACTTTTATACCACTACTTTTTAATTGACTATAAAGTTTCTTAGAGTCAAAATCTTTTTCAGATAAACTATCTCCCCCTAATACAAAGTCTTGTTCTGCTAAAATAACATTAAGTTTTTTACTTGAAGCCTCAAGAGCCGCGGCAACCCCAGCAGGTCCTGAACCAATAATAAGTACATCACAAAAATCATGAGCATGTTCATAGCTATTAGGATCAGGGTCTCTAGACGCAGTACCCATTCCAGCAGCTTTTCTAATAATTTTTTCAAATACCATCCAGATACCAGTACCTTTACCCCATTCAAAAGGAGGGAGTCCCATAAATGTTTTGTAGTAAAATCCTGCTGAAAAGAAACGACTTAAATAATTATTAATACCTGCAAAATCAAAATTTACACTTGGAAATGCATTCTGACCTTTTGCAAATAATCCAGGATAAATCTCTTGTGTTGTTGCCCGAACATTTGGATCAGTTTTACTATTTGAACCAATAGTTACCAATGCACCTGACTCCTCAATACCACATGACATAACACCACGCGGCCGGTGATACTTAAAACTTCTAGCAACGATTTTTACATCATTAGCTAATAAAGCAGATGCTAAAGTATCCCCTTCATATCCAAAATATTGTTTATTATCCCACATAAAACCGACCACTTTATCTCTATTAATTTTTCCATATTTATTAAGTCTAGAAGATGTCATATTTTACTTTTTGTTATTGAGTTAATTTGAGGATGACAAGCTTTAACACTTTTTATTTCATGCGTAATTGTAGAGCGCTCAACTTCTAACCATAATCTACAGCCATTTGTGTGATGCCATGTTTCTTTTTGAATACCTTTTATATTTTCTCGAAAAAAAATTGCTTCTGTCCATTCAGACTCAGTAGCATCAAGTGTAGGATATTTAATTGATCCATCTCCACCATAGCTAAATTCACTATGATCTCTTTCACCACAATAAGGACATTTTATTCTTATCATATCAACCGTGCAATTTTGGATCGGGACCAGCACCACGCTCGTCAATGTTAATTCCTTTTTCAAATCTTTCTAAATTATGATTTTGAATATATTTATGAGGCTGTTCATTCGCAATTAGATCAGCAAAATACCAACCAGATGCAGGGCTTGCTTTGAAGCCACCATAATTCCAACCAGCATTTAAATATAAATTAGATAAAGGTGTTTTGCAGATAAAAAATGCGCCATCCATAGACATATCCATAATACCAGCCCAGTGACGGAGTAGTCTAATTCTACCTAAGCAGGGCATAATAGCCATAGCTGCCTCTGCACAATCCTGAACCATAGGTAAATTTCCTCTTTGTGCATAAGATTTATACCAATCTAAATCACCACCAAAAACCATACTTCCTTTATCAGATTGAGAAATATAGAAATGTGCACCGCCTACACCATAAACTACAACATGATCTAAAAGAGGCTTTATAGCTTCTGTAACAAACGCTTGAAGTTTATGAGATTCTATAGGTAAGTTTCCAAGTCCAGCCATTTGCCACAAAACAGAAGTATGGCCAGCAACAGCAAAGCCAATTTTTTTGGTTTTAATTGCTCCTCTTGAAGTTTCAATGCTTTCAATTGCATTTTGTTTTCGTGTAATGCCTGTAACTTCACAGTTTTGTAAAATATCTACACCCAAACTATCTGCAGCTCTTGCAAATCCCCATACTGTAGAGTCGTGTCTAGCATTTCCTGCCCTTCTTTGAACGGCAGCACCTAGTATTGGAAAGCGAGCATCTTCATAATTCAAATGTGGTATATTTTTTTGTAACTCATCTAAATTCCATAATTCTGCATCCGTACCATGTAATCGCATAATATTATATCTTCTCGCCGCTCCATCTCTTGCGCTTGGACTATGAAATAATGATACGTGTGCGCGTTGACTAAACATGACGTTATAATTTAAATCATGACTTAAATTTTCCCAAAGTTTTAATGAATGTTCATAAAATTCATGATTGCCAGGCATCATATAATTTGAGCGAACTATTGTTGTGTTCCTTCCAGCATTTCCTCCACCTACCCAACCTTTTTCTAAAACAGCAATATTTTTTTTATTATGATTTTTTGCAAGATAATACGCAGTAGCCAAACCATGAAGTCCGCCACCAACAATTACAATATCGTATTCTTTTTTTGGTTCAGGATCACGCCATTGACGATCCCAATTTTTTTGACCTGTAAAACCATTTTTAAATACATTCCAAGCATTAAAACGTGTCATTAAATTTCCTATAGCCTCAAATATTTAGTCCTAAATAAATAGTTTCCAATGATGAAACAATTTATAATAAACATATATCTTTAGCCATTTAATCATTATTGTAAATGCGCTATATATTAATAGATAACCACATAAAATTAAAAGAATTACAAAGGATTACTATGACAACAAACAATTTATCTCTTGAGGAAATATATAATTTAGCTTTAAAAACATTAAGTTTTAATGGATGCGATGACCTAAATGCTGAGGCTGTTGCTAAAACTGTTACACATGCTGAAAGAGATGGGAGCGTTTCTCATGGACTCTTTAGAATACCTGGATACGTTGCCGCTTTAAAAAGTAAAAAAGTAAAAGGAGATGCTCGACCTAGTAATAATTTTTTAACCCAAAATGCAATACGCGTTGAAGGAGATTATGGTTTTGCTCCTACGGCAATAGGTGTTGGTATACCAGCCTTAGTTGAGGTTACAAAAAAACATGGTGTTGGTGTTTTAACAATTACTAATACTCATCACTTTGCTGCATTATGGCATGAAACAGAAGCATTAGCTGAAAATGAATTAATTGGTATTGCTTGTACGGCTTACAAACCTAGTGTTGCTCCTGCTGGTGCAACAAAACCATTGTTTGGAACAAATCCTATTTCATTCGCTTGGCCAAGAAAAAATAATACACCAGTTGTTTATGATATGGCTACAGCAACTATGGCTATGGGTGAAGTGCAAGTTGCAGCTAGAGATGGACATAAAGTTCCTTACGGCACTGGATTAAATAAAAATGGTGAAAAAACAGATAACCCATCTGAAATTGCTAATGGTGGTGTATTATTAACTTTTGGTGATTACAAAGGATCTGCTATCGCAATGATGATTGAATTATTAGCAGCTGGATTAGTAGGTGATTTATTTAGTTTTGAGGCAAAAGAAGCAGATAATAATGATGGAGGCCCTGCAAGAGGTGGTGAATTTATCATGGCTTTATCTCCAGAATTAATTGCAGGTCAAAACTGGAATGAGCATGCTGAGAAATTTTTTGAACAAATGAAATCTCTTGAAGGTGTTAGACTTCCTGGAGAAAGAAGACATAAAAATCGTTTAGACACTGGTTCTCGAAGTATTAATGCTGATTTAGTAAATAAAATTATTTCTTTATCAGAATAATTTAAATTAAAAATCAGGCCACGTGTCATTAAGTCTGTAACCTTCTGGGAATGGGTCATTTTTGGAGACATAAAGTTCTTGTTTACCGGTGATAAATGCAGAGCCTTTAATTAAAGGCTTTATCATTTTTTTACCGTTGCTAATAAACTCTCCTTTTATCTTTGTCTCAAAAGTTGACCCAATTATTGATTTAGATATAAATACTTCATTAACATCAATTTCATTTTTTTCTTTCATTAATGCCAATCTTGCTGATGTGCCAGTTCCACATGGCGATCTATCTAATTTACCGGGCCGTATACTGACTGTGTTCCTACCCTCTTTTTGATGAGAACTATTTACTTTAACAGGTTCAATGAATTGACAAAATGAAATATAATTTAAAGATGGTATCGTTAGATGAGAAAATCCAAATTGTTGATTGGCTATTTTTACAAGTTCTTTTGAAATATCGACAAGTTTTTTTGCATTCTTAGGTTCAATTGTTAAATTAAAATCTTTTGCATTACAAATTAAAAAAGTATCACCTCCAAAAACAGTGCTTACGATTATTTCTCCAAAACTTTTAGTTTTAAGTTTCACATCCAGTAAATCAACAAAGGATGGAAGGTTTTCTATTTCAACAGATTTTGTAATTTTATTTGTTACTTCAGCTTTTATTGGAATTAAACCACCGGGAGCTTCAAGAATAAAATTAGTATAAGGCTCAGCTGACTTAATAAAGTTTTTTTCTAATAATACCGTAGCCACACAAATACTATTTGAACCACTCATTGGGGGGTTGTCTTCAGGTTCCATAATAATAAAGCCTGCTGAAGCTTCCTTCTTTTTTGGTGGTACAATTAAGTTACAATGTTTAAAAACCCCTCCTCTGGGTTCATTTAATACAAAGTTTCTTAATTTTTTATTTTCAAATAAATATTTTGATTGTTCAAATATCGTTTCACCCTCTAATTGAAAGTCTCCAGAGACAATTACATCACCTATTTCTCCACAACAATGAGTGTTATAAATTTCAATAATTGACATTAGATTATCAAGTCTTCAATTTTTTTTGAAAAATTTGTAATTTGCTCATATCCATTTTCTATAATTATAAAACTATCACCAACTTGAGCACGAAAATTTTCTTCATTTGCAGATCCATCTACAGCAAAAACCATTCCTGGTTGCAGAATTGTTTTATTTCCTGAAACTAGCTGAGGTTCTTCAAGCATACTAAAGCCTGTGGCTCTTCCACATCTAAATGTTGGATAAGGGTATCCAGCACTTTGAATTGTATCCGCATATGCAGCATGAACATCTTCAGCCTTCACACCAGGACCCAAAATACTTAAAGCTGCTTTTTGTGATCGAACAGCAGCTTCATAAGTTTTGATTTGCGACTCATCGCGAATTTCTTTTAACCAAAATGTTCTATCAAAACCAAGTTTAAATTTATGAAAGTTTGTCATGCCACAAAAGCACAGGAATATAGGTTCCCCATCTTTGATTAATTTTATTGAAGATCGATGGTGCGTTTTGGGCAAGTCTTTTCCAGAAGCCATAATTTGCAAAAAATGAATCAAAGGAGATATATCACTTTGTTTGAATTCATTTTCTAATATTTCTGCAGCTTTTCTTGTTCCTGCTTGAGAAGTTGCTAAAGCCACTTCATATTCTGGAATATTATGTCCAATAGCATCTTTCCCAGCATGCATCATTGCTTCTGCAACTTTTCCAGCTGACCTTGCAATTTTTAATTCTTCATCAGTTTTAACCATTCTTATTAAGTCTAAAATTGGTGTAATATTTTTAAATGATTTTTGTTCAAGTAAAGAAGATAAGTAATTTAGTACTAAAGTACTAATCTTAAATTTTTCAATTGCCACATTAACATTTTTTTTTATATGCTTTGGAAGCTCTTCTCTCCACTCATTGTCAACACCATCATTCCAAGTGATAATTTTATCAACAGGACAATTTTTCTTAACTAAATGAGCATCAATTAGAGGAGTAATCAACACTGTATCTGAGTCTTTGGGAACTAATAAAATAGTTGGTCTGCCAAAAGACATATGTAAGAAGTCAAAGTAACCTGTAAAATAGTAAATAGAATCATCATCAGTAATTACAGCTAATTCAATATTGTTCTTGTTGAGATCTTGCTTTAATTTTTCAAGATTTTTTTTAAACATCTCTAATTTTCATTGCAAATAATTATTTTTGCAGTTGCTGTTCTGCTAACTCTACCCAATAAGAAGAGCCTTTTACTAATAACTCATCATTAAAATCATAATCAGCTGAGTGTAGAGGTCTTCCTTGAGATCCTTTAGTTCCATTACCCATTAGCACAAAACACCCTGGGGTGTTTTCTGACATGATAGAAAAATCCTCTGAAAAAGGTCTGGGTTCAATATCACCATCACATTTATCTTTTCCTAATAATGTGACTGCAGCTCTTGTTGCTGCGTCAGCTTGTTCCGGTTTATTAAAAGTCATTGGACAAGTTGTTTCATACTTTACATCACAAGAAATTCCATGAGATTCACAAATACCATTTGCAAGTTGACGCATACTTTGCTCAATAATTGTATTAGTGTTTTGATTAAATGCTCTAGCATCTCCTTTGATTAAACCATTACCAGGTAATACATTCTTTTTACCATCAGTAATAAATTCAGTCACAGATACCACGCCTGCATCTACAGGATCTAATTTACGAGAAACAATAGTTTGTAAAGCTACTATTATCTGACTACCAATTGTAATCGTATCATTACTCATATGAGGTAAGGCTGCGTGCCCCCCTTTACCATTTATAGAGATTTCAAATAAATTTTCACTAGTAGTAATTCCACCTTTTCTTGTTCCAAATGTTCCGACTTCCATACCTGGAATATTATGCATACCGTACACTTCATCAATGGAGAACTTTGTAAATAAACCTTCTTCAATCATTTTTTTTGCTCCAAAACAATTTTCTTCATCAGGTTGAAAAATAAAATATACAGTGCCATTAAAACTACCTTGTTCAGCTAAATATTTTGCAGCACCTAATAACATTGTTGTATGTCCATCATGACCACAAGCATGCATTCTATTCTCAATTGTAGATTTATAAGAAAAAGTATTTATTTCATTAATTGGTAATGCGTCCATGTCTGCTCTAATACCAATGCTTTTGTTGCTATTTCCTTTTTTTAATACACCTACTACCCCAGTTTTAGCAATTCCTTGGTGCACCTCTATTCCAAAATCTTTTAATAAATTAGCTACTTTGTTTGAAGCATATTCTTCTTCAAAACTTATTTGCGGATGCATGTGTAGATCATGCCTCCATTCAACTAATTGATTATGTAGTCCGTTAGTTTTCATTTAATTAAAGAGAATTAAACTCTTTAATTTTTTCATCAAGTGAAATCATATCCTTATAATGCCTATCCCAGAAAGATTGATTTCTTCTACTTTCAAACTCTTCCAAACTTGTTCCTTGTTGCTCAACCCATGTATAGTAACCTAAGTTAAATATTCTTTCTTTATCAATTTGACTTAATTCTAAAGTATGATCAACAGTTATTGCTTCAAAATTTTTTGCAAAAATCTCCGCACATGTTACTTGATCATAAATTTTACTAAACTGTTTTTTTGTTTTTGCTAATTCTGTTTCATACAAGTCAGCGCCGTCGGTTGCCACCGTTATGATTGCGTCATTTTTTGTTAACTTCATTTTCTTTGCAAGTTTTATAGAAGCAATAATATTTGCGATTGAAGAAAACCCAAACTCAGGCAATCTATCTACAAAATCTGATTTAAATCCTTTTCTTTTAGTTAAATAATTTTTACCTTCATCTGTATTAAATAATAAATTAAGATTATTAGTTGCCTCATCTGATACACCTACTACATAATCTGAATTCATTACATTATGAATTAGTGGGACATGTTTATCACCAATACCTTGGATATTATGTTCACCATAACCATTGTATAGAAGAGTTGGGCATTCAGTCGCTTCAACAACTGCAATTTGGGCATTAAGATTTTCTTTTAAGTAATCTCCTGCAGCTAATGTTCCACTTGAACCAGAGGCAGAGACATAAAACCTAGCTTGAAGATTTGAGTCGCCTTTAACTTTTAAAAAAGATTTTTCAAAAGATGAACCAGTAATCGCTCTATGAGTTGCATAATTATAATATTCATCAAATTGATTAATAATATCATTATTTTTATCTTTTTCTAATTCATTACAAGCATCATATATTTCTTTAACATTACTTTCAGTGCCTTTAGTTTTTATAATATCATTTTTATCTTCAACCCATTTTTCAAGCCAATCAAATCTTTCCTTACTCATACCTTCAGGAAGAATAGCAACACTTTTAAAACCTAATATTTTAGATATAGCAACACCCCCTCTGCAGTAATTACCAGTAGAAGGCCAAACAGCCTTATGAGTGGTATAATCAAAACTACCATTTAAAATTCTTGGAAGTAAACATCCATACGCTGCTAAAACTTTATGAGCTGTTATAAGTGGAAAATAACGGCCAAGATTGACAATAATTTTTGCTTCAACACCAGTAAACTCACTTGGCAAAACAATATGTTCAGGAACATCTACAAATTTACTATGGTCTCTTTTGTTAAACCAGTGTACTCTAAATAAATTTGCTGGATCCATTGAATCCTTATCTAGTTTTAAAACTTTATTTTTAATGTCCTCATTTATTGAATGAGGATTTTTCAACTCAGCTATAGTTGGGAGTACAACATTTTTACTTCGAAAATAATTTGCAGTTTTTTCTATTACACTTGAATTCATAAAATTTTAAATATTTAAGATACGAACTATACCTATTCTACTTTCTTTCCTAGATTTTTATTTATAGCAATTGAGTAAGCATAACGAGCTATAGCAGTGTCCTGAACACCTGTACCTGTTAAATCTGCTACAGTAATATCGTGAGTATTTTTTCTACCTAATTCTGGATTTAAAATAATTTTTCCTAGATCATCAAAGATCATATCATTTTTGATTAAATTGTTTTTAATAGCATGATTTAACTCGCCTAAAATGCTTGTTTGACTCTGACTGTCTGGAACATAAGCATCACAATTTTTAATTATATTAGGATTTAATTCATTTTTTTCTTCTGCATCTGAGCCCATCGCGGTTATGTGTATTCCCTTGGGTAATGCAGAAAAGTCAATGAGAGGTTTTTTACTTGGGGTAGTTGTAATTAATATATCAGTATTTTTAACAACTTCGTTGATGTTATCAAATGCTTGAAAATTAAGATTAATATTTTTACCTACATTCTCAATGTAAGCATGAGCTTTCTTTATATCTCGTGACCATACATTTACATTTTTAATATCTCTAACTAAAGTAAGTGCCTCGAGCTGCATTCGCGCTTGTATTCCTGCTCCAATTATTGCAACTTTTGATGAGTTTGAGTTAGATAAATATTTTGAAGCAATTGCTCCTGCAATGGCAGTTCTTACATCTGTTAAATAACCTTTATCTAATAAAACAGATTTTATTACACCTGTTTGTGAGTCTAACAATATCATTAATCCATTACTAGAGGGGAGGCCTAACTTTGGATTATTAAAGAAACCAGAAGCTACTTTTACCGCAAAACTATCTAGCCCCTCTATGTATGCAGCTTTTACATCTGACTCTCCATGATATTTTTCAATATCAACTCTTAGTATTGGAGGCATAACAGTTTTGCCTAGTGATAAACTTGTAAATGCATCTTCAATTATAGGAATAAGTTCTGCATTAAATTTTACACATTCTTTTATCTCCTCTGAATTAAGTATTAGTGTCATGAAATTATTTTATTAAACAGCTTAGTATCTATATTGCCACCACAAATTAAACTTATAATATTCTTGCCTAATTTATTAGACATATTATCTTTGACTACCATTACTCCAGTAGCTGCAGCTCCTTCAGTAACAAGCTTATGTTCAACGAAATTAAATTTAATACCCTCAGCAATTTTATTTTCATTTACAAGTACAAAATCATCGATTGTCTCTTGTGCTATTTTAAAAGTATATTGATTATCCAAACCAATACTACCTCCCAAACAATCTGCTAAAGTTTCTAATTCTTCAACATCTGTTGGCTTACCGTTTTTTAAACTCTCAAACATAGAAGGCCCTCTTTCCATGGAGACAGCAATTATTTTAACAGATGGTTTTTGTAATTTGATAGCTAGAGCGATACCTCCAATTAGTCCACCACCTGATGTGGGTATAATGACAGTATCAACATCTGGAAAATCCTCTAACATCTCTAAACCAACAGTGCCCTGTCCAGCAATTACCTCTTCATCATCAAAAGGATGAACCAATGTAATGTTCTTTTCTTTCGCAAGTTTTTTTGTATATAAATCTGCCTCATCACTGTTATTGCCAATTATTTCAACTTTAGCTCCTAGAGCCTCAATTGCTTCTTTGCGATATTGAGGTACCATTGAGGACATGTAAATAGTTGATTGTATTCCCAGCACACTGGCTGCATAGGCAACTCCCTTACCATGATTGCCTGTAGATACTGCAATTACACCTTTTTGTTTTTGTTCATTATCTAATGACAATAATTTATTAATAGCACCACGTAATTTAAAAGAATTAGTAATTTGAAGAGACTCTAACTTTAATTTAACAATTCTATTTTTAGATAAATAATTAGATAATACTAATGGTGTTCTATTAATATAGGGAGATATCGCTTTGTGAGCTAGCTTAATTTTTTCTAAATTAATCAAAATAATTTAAATCTATTTGGTTTAAAAATTTCATATTTCAGCTAACAAGTAATTTACCATAGCCATCAATTTTTGATTTAACACCAACTGACCTCAAACAATCCCATATAATAGCCTGATTACTAGATATTACTATAGTATTTTGTTTTTTTTCTATTCTATCCAAAACATCCACAATTTTAAGTGCGGTGCAAGAAACAAACAAACCATCAACTTTACTAAGATCTATTTTTGTAATTTCTTTCTCCAAACTATCTAAACTTACTTGGGCAATTTCAGAATCATATTCTAAATTAAAAGAACTAAAAGATTCAACATTGATATTATTGTCATTCAAATAATTATAAACGGTTACATTTACATCTTTTGGATAGGGGGTAAGAACAGCTATATTTTTTAAATCTAGATGTTTAAAAGCTTTTAAAGCTGCAGTTATAGGTGTTGTAACTTTAGCGTTTGGCTTTGTTTTATTAACCTCTTCTTTTATTTTTTTTGAACCAATAGCAATTGTTCCAGATGTACATCCGTATGCAATGATGTCTATATGTTGAGATGGTAAAATCTGCTCAGAAACATGACTGATATGATTGGCCATTTTTAAATAATTTTCATGATTTAAAGGATTTTCAAATGGTATACGATTAACAAAAATATCTACAGGGATTTGATGACAAATATTTCTATAATCTTGCTCTATAGTAAAATCTGTTGATAGTGCAATTACACCAATTTTAGGATTAGTAGTTTTGATAATTTCTGCTTTTAAGTCATTTTGAATAAAAGTGCTCATACTTGATTTGGAAAATAATCTTCACATTCTCCATCCCTATAAACATCTGTTGTTGCACAATGAAGACTACCTCCAAAAGCATATACATCTCTAAAAGGAACTGGAACTACAGTCATACCAAAGCCTTCCATCTGCTTAATCATTTTCTCTTCCGATGCTTCAACACATATAGTTGTGGGATTTAAAATAAGAACATTCATTGATAACCAAATAGATGAATAGCACATTGGTGGAGGAGTGTTGTGAACTGATGGTGCTGCATCAATTATTTCCCATTTATTATCATCAAATATTTTTCTTTGCTCCTTAGAAATTTTTCTATTAGGATTTATTATTATTACACCTGGTTTGATAGGTGTAAAACAAGCATCTATATGAGTAGGAATTAACTCTCCTGGTAAATTTACTTGGTGAACACGGTGATTAGGAAAATGTCTTTTTAACCAATTTAATCCTTTTAAATTTGAGGTGAAATTATTGTGATAAAATAAATCTTTTCCAAAACGCAATATTTCTGCCGCATCAAATAAAGGTTCTTTTTCTGTTAAAATCATATCTCTTTCTTCAATTTTTTTGTATCTTGCTTCTTCAGTAATTCCTTCAGGTAAATAATTTGATTTGTAAGTAGTATTTGTTAGTCGTGGTTTTGGTGCAGACTCCCAACGCATATTAGGATCTTCATCATAGTACTTTTCCAATAAAGGTCTGTAAGCAAGATATTCAAACCATCTACAACGATAAGACATTGGAGCTTCTAACATCTCATTACCAACAGTTAAGATAACATCTCTTGGAGGCATAGATCCAAATTGTCCATCATTTGACCAATCAGGTGTTTGAATTGCTTTTGTAAAATCTATAGGCGTTGGTCGATCTATCTTAATATTATGTGACTCAAGAATTTTAACAAAATTATCAAGTTGTATATTTGCTTTTTCTATAGCTTCATTTGAACGCGGTCCGTGAGACCCAGCCATACCACTATCTTTACTAATTTTAGGTTCCAAAGCAGGTTCCATTGGCGGTATATTCGAGCGCTCAACTGTTCCAACAATTACATGCTTTAAGGGATCCCATTCATTCCACGAGTTAACTATTGTCATATTTATCTCTATAAATTAAAAGTTAATAAAATAATTCAATAAATACATAAATAAGAGGAAGTAAATATGAAACTAAAAAATAATGCACTTTTTAAGGAAACTTGTTTTATCGGTGGAGAATGGACTGAAAGTGACTCTGGTGAAAAAATCAAGGTAGACAATCCTGCTAATGGTGAAATTATTGGTGAAGTTCCTAAATGCTCAACTTCCGAAACACAAAAGGCAATTCAAAAAGCTCAAGATGCATTTCCGTCTTGGAGAGATAAAACTGCAAAAGAAAGATCAATCATTTTACAAAAATGGGCAAGGTTAATTGAAGCAAATGCTGATGACTTAGCAAAAATAATGACAATTGAACAAGGGAAACCCTTAGCTGAAGCAAAAGGTGAAATATTAATGGGGGTTTCCTATATTGATTTTTACGCTGAAGAAGGAAAAAGAGTTTATGGAGATATTATACCTGATCCCATGCCAGATAGAAGGATAATTGTTATAAAGCAACCTGTAGGAGTGGTTGGGGCTATAACGCCTTGGAACTTTCCTAGCACAATGATAACAAGAAAATGTGCTCCAGCACTAGTTGTTGGATGCACAGTTGTAATTAAACCAGCTAGTCAAACACCTTATTCTGCACTAGCTCTTGGCGTCTTAGCAAAAGAAGCGGGATTTCCTGATGGGGTCATTAATATTATTACAGGATCGGCAAATGCTATTGGAAAAGAGTTAACAGAAAATCCTCTAGTAAGAAAAATATCATTTACTGGATCAACTGAAGTTGGAAAAGTTCTTCTGCAGCAAAGCGCCACTACTGTTAAAAAAGTTTCTATGGAACTTGGTGGACATGCACCTTTTGTAGTTTTTGATGATGCAGATTTAAATGAAGCCGTAACGGGAGCAATGCAAAGTAAATTTAGAAATTCTGGCCAAACATGTATCTGTGCAAATAGGATTTTTGTGCATGAAAAAGTTTATGATGAATTTTTGAATAAATTTATAAATGAAGTAAATAAAATCAAAATTGGAAATGGATTAGAAGAAGGTATTGTTTCAGGTCCACTTATTGACCAACCATCTTTAATGAAAGTTCATGATCAAGTAAAAGATGCTGTAAACCAAGGTGCAAAAATTGCCATTGGTGGTGATGTTCATTCACTTGGTGGTAATTTCTATCAACCAACTGTGCTATCTAACGTTACAACTAAAGCAAAAATTACTTATGAAGAAACTTTTGGACCAGTCGCTCCTCTTTACAAATTTAGCTCTGATGAAGAAGTTATTAAAATGGCAAATGATACTCCATACGGTCTTGCATCATATTTTTACTCAAGAGATATAGGACGAATTTGGAGAGTAGCTGAGGCCTTAGAATATGGAATGGTAGGAGTAAATACGGGACTAACTACGAAAGCAGAAATTCCTTTTGGGGGAATAAAAGAGTCCGGACTTGGAAGAGAAGGTTCAAAGTATGGTTTAGATGATTATTTAAATATTAAATATATTTCAATGGCAGGTATTTAAGAGAGCCAAGCAGCGCCTCTAACCCCTCCAGAGTCACCATGAATGTTTTTTACTACTTTCGTTTCAAACGTGTTGCTAAAAATATTTTTTTTAAGTGCATTATTAATGTTTTCATAAATATACGAAATATTAGACATTCCTCCTCCTAACACAATAATATCTGGATCTAAAATATTACAGATTAAAGACAGCCCTCTTGCAAGATGATCAACATACCCGTTTAAGGCGGTAATTGCTCTTTGTTCATTATTATTGAATTCTTCTATAATAGCGTGTGAGTTATGATTAGTATTATGCTTTAAATTAAAGCCATTAGCAAAGCCAGGTCCTGAGACATAAGTTTCCATACAGCCATTTTTTTCACAATAGCATTGTTTGACATATTTTTTTTCATCCTCAGATCTATTTGGCAAACTTACATGCCCCCATTCTCCAGCAATATTATTTTTACCATTAATAACTTTTTGATTAACAACAATTCCTCCACCTGTTCCAGTGCCTATAATTACACCAAAGACAACTGAATGACCTTGACCTGCACCGTCAACTGCCTCTGATAAAGAAAAACAATTAGCATCATTCTCTAAGTTTACATTTCTATTAAGTTTTTTTTCAAGATCTTTTTTAAAAGGCTTTCCATTCAACCATATAGAATTAGCATTTTTTACCAAAGCCGAATCTTTTGATACAGCTCCAGGCATACCAATTCCAACAGACTGAGAGTTTCCAAAATCATTTTCAAAATTTTTTACAATTGAAATAATTCCTTGAATAGTTCCTTCGTAATTTTTTTCAGTTTTAATTCTATTTCTAGATAACTCTTTACCTGAATTATCTATTAAAATTCCCTCGGTCTTCGTGCCACCGAGATCAATACCTATTTTCATTAAAAGCTATTTAATAATTTTATTAAGATTCGGTATTAATAAAACAGCAAGAATAATTTTGAATAATTCACTTGGTATAAACGGAAGGAGACCTAATTGAAGTGCTTTACTATAACCAATAATTGATCCTAGATATAACACACCAAGAGTGAATATAATTATTGATCCTAAAATTATGCTAATAAAAGATTGTATATATGAATTACTGAAGCCATTATTGGCAAAGAAGCTTATTACAGCAGCAGCTATTGTCATGCCATATAAATATCCAGCAGTAGGACCTGTTAAATATACTATACCCCCACCAGTTGCAAATACAGGTAAGCCAATTGCTCCCTCAAACAAATAAGCGAGTAAAGTTAAGAAAGATAAGCGCACACCATAAGTTGAGCCAATCAAAAAAACTACGAATGTTTGCATAGTCATAGGAACTGGCCAAAAAGGAACCTGCACTTTAGCGGATATGGTCAATAATAATGTTCCAAAAAGTATAAGAGATAAATTAATTAGATTTGCATTGAAACCTTGAAATATTTTTAAATTATTTAATAAAATCCTACTATTGTTCATATAAATTCCTTTTCTTAATATCTTTTTTAAACTAATTTGTATTTAGCTTCAAGCTTATCCCAAAAAATTTTTTCTAAATTAACATTATTTAATTTATTAATTTGTTTAATTCCTGTTGGTGAAGTAACATTTATTTCTGTTAGATAATCTCCTATCACATCAATTCCGACAAAAAAGAGATTTAATTTTTTCAATTCTCTTCCTAATACATCAATAATTTGTTTATCTCGGAATACTAGGCCTGTTTTTTCTGCAGTACCGCCTGCATGAAAGTTAGCTTTAATACTTCCTTCAGAAGGAATTCTTGCGACTGATCCAACATACTCTCCATCAAAAAAAATTATTCTTCTATCACCTTTGCTTATTTCAGGAATATATTTTTGAGCCATAATGGGAATTTCTAAATATTTACCACTAAGATCAATACCTTCTAGATAACCTTTATTACTTCGATGAATACCCTCTCCTCCATTACCGTATAATGGTTTTGTAATAATATCATTGTGATTAGTTAAAAAATTTTTAATATTCTCAATGCTCTGAGATATTAATGTTGGAGGCATAAATTCTTTAAACTTAAAGGGAATAATTTTTTCTGCACAATTACGAACAGCTGTTGGATTATTTATCACTATAGTATTTTTGGATAAACAATCTAATAAATAGGTGGAGGTAATATAGTGCATGTTAAATGGAGGATCTTGTCGCAAAAAAATAAATTTAAAATCATTAAGATTAACTTCAGTTTTATCACTTAAAAATTTAACATAGTCACCCTCTTGATCATATAGCTCTATAAAAAAACCATTTACTTTTACTATTCCCTCATCAAGAAATAGATCATTTGGATGATAATAAAACAAATCATAATCTCTGTTTTGCCCCTCTAATCCAATCATAAAAGATGAATCAAACGCATAATCAATTTTCTTTATGTCATCCATTTGAATAGCAATTTTATTTTTCATTAAAATATTAATTCCTTATAAATTGGTTTTACAGACCTACCCCAGTTAGTATTAAATTTATTTATTAAATAATCTGCAGGAGAGCAACCATTTTGTAAATTATTCTCTAACCCCTTCATATGAATAGTTTCATCAAACTCACCATTTTTTGATAGTCTCTTTCTTTTTATTAAGCCCTTTTTAGATAATTCATAAATTTCTTGAGCAAAATCAATAATTTTTTTATTTTTGAATTCAGTTTGCAATCCATGTTCAGGTATTTTTTTATTTAAATATTCTCTATCTTCTTTTGTCCAGCCTTCACAAATATTTTTAACACTATCCATAATTTCAGTATCATAAAGAATGCCAACCCAAAAGGCTGGTTGAGAACAAATTAAATCCCAATTGCATGCATCCATTGATCTAATTTCAAGATATTGTTTGAGTCTAGCTTGGGGGAAAAGTGTAGTTAGATGATCTTCCCAGTCTTTAATGGTAACTTCATAATTAATATCTGTACTTTTTCCCTCTAAATAATCTTTAAAAGTATACTTTGTCATATCTATGTATTTATTTTTTCTAGTAACAAAATACATAGGTACATTGAGAGCATAATCAGTATATTTTTCAAAATTAAAACCCTTATTAAATACAAATGGAATTAATCCCGTCCTATCTTGATCAGTATGATGCCAAAAATGAGAACGCAAACTTTTGTATTTAGAAACATTGCCTTGATCAAAAGGAGAGTTGGAAAAAATTGCAGTAGCAATAGATTCCAAATTCAACATTAATCTTAATTTATCAATCATGTCATCTTCTGAGCAATAATCAATATTGACTTGATTAGTACAAGTCCTCTTCATCATATGATGACCTAAGCTACCTACCTGCATCATATATTTTTTCATGATCAAATATCTTTGTTTCGGCATCCAAGGAAAATCATCAATCATTAAGCTAGGCTCAACACCCATTCCTAATAAGATGAAATTAAATTCTTCACTCAGGCTTTTTACTTCTTTTAGATGATTAGTTGTTTCCTCACATGTCTCGTGTATATTATCAAGTGGGGCACCAGATAACTCAATTTGCCCTCCTGGCTCTAAAGTTATAGCTTCTTTACCTTTTTTCAAACCAGTTATTGTCTCTTCATTATCATCATATGTGGGACTCCATCCAAAACTAACAAATTTTTGTAAAATATCTTTAATACCGTTTTTTTCGTCAT
>JACLAB010000528.1_pt1 | contig 70927 bp, 54 predicted proteins | sample 8027921 | NCBI WGS metagenome assembly JACLAB01 (sample SAMN15725117, study PRJNA655200) | protist metagenome | isolation source: fluorescence activated cell sorting (FACS) single amplified genomes of... | place: USA: West Boothbay Harbor, Gulf of Maine | collected 2000-07-19 | reverse complement strand
AGTACGTGATACACTTTCAAGCTACGATTTCCCAGGAGATGAAATTCCACTTATCGCTGGATCTGCACTTCTTGCTTTAGAAGCATTAACAGCAAACCCAGCAATTAAAGCAGGGGAAGACAAGTGGGTTGATAAGATCATCAAACTCATGAGTTCAGTAGATGAATACATCCCAACACCAGAGCGTGATACAGACAAAAACTTCCTTATGGCAGTTGAAGATGTATTCTCAATTACTGGACGTGGAACAGTAGCAACTGGGCGTGTAGAGCGTGGAATGGTTAAAATTGGAGACGTAATTGAGCTTGTTGGACTTGCTGAAACAAGCCGTGAAGCAACTGTAACAGGACTTGAAATGTTCCAAAAATCACTCGAAGAAAGTGTAGCTGGTGATAACGTTGGAGTACTTCTTCGTGGAGTACAAAAAGATGATATTGAGCGTGGAATGGTAATGGCAAAAAGTGGGTCAATTACACCACACACAAAATTTGAATCACAAGTGTACGTTCTTACAAAAGAAGAAGGAGGACGTCACACACCATTCTTCCCAGGATACCGTCCACAGTTCTACGTACGAACAACAGATGTAACTGGAAAAATCGAATCATTCATTAGTGATGATGGAGAAGAAGCATCAATGGTTATGCCAGGTGACCGTGTAAAAATGGTTGTAGAGCTTATTCAGCCAATTGCTATTGAAAACGGAATGCGTTTTGCAATCCGTGAAGGAGGACGTACTGTTGGAGCAGGTGTTGTATCAACAATTCTTAAATAAAGAATAACCACATCCACGAGACTTCTTAGATTTTAATGGGTGGTTTTGGCCACCCATTAAGAGCAAATTTGTGCTATTTAAAGAAAAACTTTATGATGAGAATAAAGTAAACAATGGGTCAGTAACTCAGTGGTAGAGTATTCGGCTTTTAACCGATTAGCCGTGGGTTCGAATCCCACCTGACCTAAAATAGCTCCAGCAGAAAATAATTAAAAAAAAAACGGGAAGACGGAATTTTAAATACTCTGTATACTTAACAATGATTTGAACACTCTCTGTGTTTACTCCCCCTCATTAAGTAAATTTAAAAATTCTCTTTTTTATGTCTCACGCTGTAAAAATTTACGATACATGTATCGGATGTACACAATGTGTACGTGCTTGTCCAACTGACGTACTTGAAATGGTACCTTGGGATGGATGTAAAGCAGGACAAATTGCTTCTGCACCTCGTACAGAAGACTGTGTTGGTTGTAAGCGCTGTGAAGCAGCATGCCCAACAGACTTTTTAAGTGTTCGAGTTTACCTTGGATCTGAAACAACACGTAGTATGGGTCTTGCATACTAAAATTTAGAGTGTTTTAAATATGAAGTTCGGGAATTTAACCCGAACTTCACACTATATAAAGAACAATTGTTCTTTCTCTATAGAATTATGTCTAAAAATAGACCTTATTCTACTTAACTCCCCAACAGTAAGTTAACTTAAAAATAATTTTCTTTTTTATTCAAAGAGTTGAACTCCATCTTTTGTGTCCCAAACAATAAATTGTTTGGTCTTTACTATTTGAATATATTTTTATTATGACAGCTCTTAAGACAAACCTTGGTCGTATTACACAAATTATTGGTCCAGTTATTGACGTAACTTTCTCACCAAAGAAACTTCCAAACATCTACAACGCACTTGAAATTACTGCAAAAGATGAATCTGGAAACGATGTAAAAATCGTAGCTGAAGTACAGCAACTTCTTGGAGATAACCTCGTTCGTGCCGTATCAATGAGTGCAACTGATGGTTTACAGCGTGGAATGACAGTTGTAGATACTGGAGCAGCACTTTCTGTACCAGTAGGTAAAACAATTCTTGGACGTATTTTTAACGTACTTGGAGACCCTGTAGATGAGCTTGGACCATGTCCAGCAGATACAAAACTTCCAATTCACAAAAATGCACCAGCATTCGTTGATCTTGACACAAACCTCGCAATTTTCGAAACTGGAATTAAAGTAGTAGACCTTCTTGCTCCATACCGTCGTGGTGGAAAAATTGGTTTATTCGGTGGTGCTGGTGTAGGTAAAACTGTACTCATCATGGAACTCATCGTGCGACCGGTGCTTGCCTAACAACAGCAAGCCAATCCACTAAAAAGTGGATTGATTCTTTACCCTGGGGAGTGCAAAGCTCTCACAGTCGGTATGGACTGAATTGGATAATCGTCGGGTTTGCTTCAACAGAACGGAACTCTCCCGGGCAGCATGGATTATTCATACGAACTCAAGATTTATTTATATAGTGGCACATGCTCTTAGAACATTTAATGAATAGAAACATTAAACGTTGAATTATGAACATGTTAAACGACCTCTTTACGTATCTAATTTCGAACCATGACTTTTAAGACTCATAAGCTTAAATGAGAAGTATATCCAAAATAGTAACTTTCTATTGATCATAACTATTGGATATTCATTGAACTAAGTCAGAGGATTAGCTGACTTAGCATACAAACATCTGCCTAAACACAGATCAATGATAGGTATATTTGAGGAATCTAAAAGTTCACAGAACAGGATAAAGGAAAACGGGTGGGTTATTTCGCATAGGACTGTAACCAGCATAGAAAGCAAACTTACAGCCACCGGTTCGGGTGGTGTGGAATAACTGCAGGACTGATTCAAGAATTAAAAGTTGGTTGCTCGATAAAGGTGACCCTCAATAACACTTAAACCAAAAGAATAAGTGACGTAACCTGACGCTAAGTTGAAGTTAGGTTTATGGACAGAAATGAATCAGGAGATATAGTAACCTTTGAAAGCAGGAGAAAATTTATGAATCCAAATGGTGTAGAAGACAAAATCTTCAAAGCTATTGGGACGTGGGAGAATGTAAATTGGCATAAAGTCGAAGAAAGCATTTTCCGTCTCCAAGAACGCATTTTCAAAGCAAGTAATGGCTACGAACAAGCATTGCGAAAAGGAGAACCAACTAGTAAAGCGCGAAAGAGATTACTCTCTTTGCAACGCCGACTAATTATGCATCCCTACGCAAAACTACTCGCAGTCAAACGTGTAAGTCAACAGAATCCAGGCCGTAGAACGGCTGGGGTCGACCGTATTGCTAGATTGAGCCCTGCCAAGCGTTTCGCACTAGCTAGAGATCTCAAACTAAGCAAAGCTGAAAAACCTATCCGTACCGTGGAAATCCCTAAACCCGGTACAGATCAGAAACGTATTTTAGGAATCCCTGTAATGGAAGATCGAGCACTACAATACCTTGCGAAATTAGCCCTGGAACCAACTTGGGAAGCTAAATTCGTCATGTTCGAACAAAACTCCTTTGGATTCCGACCAGCCCGCGGATGCCACGATGCAACATCTGCAGTATGTCATGCATTACGAAGCAACAAGAAATACGTCCTAGACGCTGATATCAAAGGGTTCTTTGACAATATTGATCATGACAAACTTCTAAACAAGATTGAATGCCCTCCTATTATAAAAACGGCAATTCAGGGTTGGCTTAAAGCAGGTAAAATCTCTGGTTTCCCATGCACGCTACCCGAAAATCTAGAGAAAACCCACCTGGGAACACCCCAAGGTGGTGTAATCTCCCCATTATTGGCAAACATCGCCCTTTATGGATTAGAAGAAGCAGTAAGAGATTTCTACGTAAGAGATCTTTATGAAAACTTTGGACAAACTGGAAAACTAGTTAAAGCTAGTTCTGTATCCATGGCAGATAGACGCCAACAAATTAGCATTATTCGATATGCTGACGATTTTGTCATTATCCATCCGTCACTCCAAGTCATCCAACTTACAAAACATTTTGTAAACAGCTGGTTGGTAAATAACGTTGGAGTAGAACTATCAGAGAAGACGACATCAATTGTTGATTCTGCAAATGGATTCACCTTTCTCGGTTTCCAATTTATTTCGTTACGAAATAACTCCTCCAAATCTGGATGGAAAATCCGTGCAAGTGTATCTCGTAAAGCCAAAACCCGCCTGCTTGACAAAGTCAAATCAGTATTAGCCCATAAAAGCTGGTCTCAAGAGCAAATTATTAGACGCCTTAACCCCATCGTGGTTGGATGGTGCAACTACTACTGTGCTCATGAGTGCGCTAAAGACTTCAAACAAGTTGAGCTAAGAATCTTCGAGAAACTAAACCACTGGGTCATCAGACGCAAAAGTAAAGGTTTAACCGGAAGTAAACTCCTAGCTAGCTACTTCAAAGAAACCACGGTCAATTTCCGTGGGACCGAACACTCTGGAAAATGGATTTTCGGATGTGAAGTAGAAGGTCGAGACAAGAAAAAGAACTTTATTTTTCTCGCCTACCCATCTTGGATTAAAAGCAAGCGTCATATCAAAGTCCGAAACTCAGCGTCCCCCTACGATCGCAACGAACGAGGATATTGGGTGTTACGTAGCCCACAATTCTCTTTCCTAAGCCCCAGCGTTAAGAAATTAGCGCAACGACAGGATGGAAAATGTGCCCTTTGCAATAACAAGTTCACATTCTATTCTGTCACTGAATTTGAAGTAGATCATATTGTGCCTATCTCATTAGGCGGGAAAGACCAATATGACAACCTACAACTAGTTCACCGTTCATGTCACAAAGAGAGATGCAATACCAAGTATTCTTCATGATCGGTATCCTTGGACTCAGCACGTTCTTATTACATCCTCCAGAGAGAGGATCTATATCTCGGGAGCCGGATGCGGTGAAAGTCGCACGTCCGGATCTGAAGACGGGTCGACCGGGTGACCGGCGATCTAGTTTAACAACAACATTGCAAAAGCACACGGTGGTGTGTCAGTATTTGCTGGTGTAGGTGAGCGTACTCGTGAAGGAAACGACCTTTACCAAGAGATGTGTGAATCTAACGTAATTAACAAAGGAAACCTTGGTGAATCTAAGGTAGCCTTAGTTTACGGTCAGATGAACGAACCTCCAGGTGCACGTATGCGTGTTGGACTTACAGCTCTTACAATGGCTGAGTACTTCCGTGACGTAAACAACCAAGATGTACTTCTCTTCGTAGATAACATTTTCCGTTTTGTACAAGCAGGTTCTGAAGTATCAGCACTTTTAGGACGTATGCCATCAGCAGTAGGTTACCAACCAACTCTTAGTACAGAGATGGGTGGTCTCCAAGAGCGTATTACATCAACTAAGACTGGTTCAATTACATCAATTCAAGCTGTATACGTACCTGCGGATGACCTTACTGACCCAGCGCCAGCAACAACATTCGCACACTTAGACGCAACAACAGTACTTTCACGTAACTTAGCAGCAAAAGGAATTTACCCAGCGGTAGACCCTCTTGATTCATCATCAACAATGCTTCAGCCATGGATTCTTGGTAACGAGCACTATGATGCAGCACAAGGTGTTAAGAAAATGTTACAGCGTTACAAAGAGCTTCAAGATATTATTGCAATTTTAGGTCTTGACGAGCTTTCAGAAGAGGACCGTTTATTAGTAGCGCGTGCGCGTAAAGTTGAGCGTTTCCTTTCACAGCCATTCTTCGTAGCAGAAGTATTTACTGGATCACCAGGAAAATATGTAACACTTGCAGAAGCAATTTCTGGATTCAACATGATTTTAAACGGTGAGTTAGATGACCTCCCAGAGCAGGCATTCTACCTTGTTGGAAACATTGATGAAGTAGTTGAAAAAGCTGCGAAATTATAATGTCAAAATTGGGAAGAATTTTCTTCCCACTTAATTAACCTAAAAGAGGTAAACTATGGAAGTTTGTATTGTAAAACCAGACCGAATCTTTTTTCAGGAAGAAGCACAAGAATTACTTCTTCCAACAAACACTGGATACATTGGTATTCTTGAAGAGCACGCCCCGTTAGTTACTGGATTAGATAACGGAGTTCTTGCAATTCGCCAAGGCACAGAATGGAAATTCCTTGCACTTCTTGGTGGATTCGGTGTAATTAAAGAAAACCGTATTAATATCCTTTGCCGAGATATCGAAGAAGCTTCAGGAATTAAACTTGATGAAGCAGAAAAACTTGTAAGCGAAGCAAAAGCAGGAATGGAAAAAGCGGAATCACGCAAAATTTACATTGAAAACCAATTAAAGTTTGACCGTGAAACAGCTCGTATTGCTGCATTTAAAATGTGGGAAAACTCTGCCGGTGGACCGCCAGTATTTATGAGTTAATCAAGAAATAGCTTTTGGCTAAATCTTAAGAGGGAGGGGCACTGCCCCTCCTCTACATACTAAAAACAACTATTTTAAATCAATTTGCCTGGATTTTTGATTTGTTTAAAACAATAGGATATAATAAAAATGCTAGTTCATTCCTTAATTAATTTGATTGGAGAATTCCTCATGACTCAAATTTTTATTCTTGGACGATTACCAGAAGCGTACGCTCCATTTGACCCGCTTGTAGACGTACTTCCAATTATTCCAGTTCTTTTCTTACTTCTTGCTTTTGTTTGGCAAGCTTCTGTAAGTTTCCGTTAATTTGAAAGAGGGATATTATGCTTACATTAAAAATTCTTGTATATACTGTTGTTAGTTTCTTTGTGTCACTTTTTATCTTTGGGTTCCTTTCAAATGACCCAGGGCGTAACCCAAACTCAAAAGATTTCGAATAACAAATATTCAATCCGACGTTCCCTATGGGAACAAACTAGTCCTATAACTTCGTGTTAACATTTTATAGGTCACACTTACTACTAGTATTTGGAGAAAGTAACATGAAAGATTTTACAATTTATCTTTCAACAGCACCTGTACTTGCGGCCGTTTGGTTTAGCTTCCTTGCAGGACTTTTGATTGAATTAAACCGTTTTTTCCCAGATGCACTTAGTTTCCCATTCATGTAATGTGGAACTAGATTTACAAACCGTGTTGTAAAGCTCTTATCTGGTAACTTTTGACTCACATTCTGTCTGTGAGTCAAAAGTTCTTCGTAATAACAACCTAAAGTATCGATGTTTTATAAGTTTCCAAATGTCACCTTGACAATGACCTACTTATTCGGTACGGTATGAAATAGATCCTTAGCCGGGATAGCTCAGTCGGTAGAGCAGAGGACTGAAAATCCTTGTGTCACCAGTTCAAATCTGGTTCCTGGCAAAAAAAAAATGACTTGTCACATTGGTCGAAGCCGTGTACAATTGGTAAAAATGTCTTTCGAGACAATTTTTGTATCTAACTTTGTTACATACAAATTCGCCAAGTCGAATTAGCCATTATGGACCAAATTCTTAACTTAACTAAAGATTATGTCACCACAAACTGAGACTAAAACAGGTACTGGATTCCAAGCGGGTGTAAAAGACTACCGTTTAACTTACTACACTCCTGATTACCAGGTATCTGAGACTGATATTCTTGCAGCATTCCGTATGACACCACAACCAGGTGTACCACCAGAAGAGTGTGGAGCAGCTGTAGCAGCTGAGTCATCAACTGGTACTTGGACTACTGTATGGACTGACGGACTTACTCAACTTGACCGTTACAAGGGACGTTGTTACGATATCGAGCCAGTTCCTGGTGAAGATAACCAGTACATCGCTTACGTTGCTTACCCACTCGACCTTTTCGAGGAAGGATCAGTAACTAACCTTTTCACATCAATCGTTGGTAACGTATTCGGATTCAAGGCTCTTCGTGCACTTCGTTTAGAAGATTTACGTATCCCTGTAGCTTACTGTAAGACTTTCCAGGGTGCTCCTCACGGAATCCAGGTTGAGCGTGATAAGTTAAACAAGTACGGACGTGGTCTCCTTGGATGTACTATTAAGCCGAAGCTTGGACTTTCTGCTAAGAACTACGGTCGTGCAGTATACGAGTGTCTCCGTGGTGGACTTGACTTCACTAAGGATGACGAGAACGTAAACTCACAGCCATTCATGCGTTGGCGTGACCGTTTCCTTTTCGTAGCTGAGGCTATCTACAAGTCTCAAGCTGAGACTGGGGAAGTTAAAGGACACTACCTTAACGCTACAGCTGGACACGTTGACGAGATGATCAAGCGTGCAGTTTGTGCTAAAGAACTCGGTATGCCGATTATCATGCACGACTACCTTACTGCTGGATTCACAGCTAACACAACTCTTGCTCACTACTGTCGTGACCACGGTCTTCTTCTTCACATTCACCGTGCAATGCACGCTGTAATTGACCGTCAGAAGAACCACGGTATCCACTTCCGTGTACTTGCTAAGGCTCTCCGTATGTCAGGTGGTGACCACCTTCACTCAGGAACTGTAGTAGGTAAGCTCGAGGGTGAGCGTAACGTAACTCTTGGTTTCGTAGACCTTATGCGTGATGCATACGTTGAGAAGGACCGTGACCGTGGAGTTTACTTCACTCAGGACTGGGCTTCTCTTCCAGGTGTAATGCCAGTAGCTTCTGGTGGTATTCACGTATGGCACATGCCAGCTCTTGTAGAGATCTTCGGTGACGATGCATGTTTACAGTTCGGTGGTGGTACTCTTGGACACCCATGGGGTAACGCTCCAGGTGCGTCTGCTAACCGTGTAGCTCTTGAGGCTTGTACTCAGGCTCGTAACGAAGGACGTGACCTTGCTCGTGAAGGTGGAGACGTAATCCGTGCAGCTTGTAAGTGGAGCCCTGAGCTCGCTGCAGCTTGTGAAGTATGGAAAGAGATTAAGTTCGAATTCGATACTGTTGATACTCTCTAATTCATCGTACCTTTTTACTTCGTTTGGCTGAAAAGCTTGATTAAGTAGAAAATTCGACCGAATGCTTGGGGGCTTTCGCCCCCAAGCCTCTCCTTTCATATTTATAGAAAACGAGGAAATTCACAATGGTAGAAGCACTTCTTTCTGGAATTGTTCTTGGATTAATCCCTGTAACACTTTCTGGGTTATTTGTAACGGCATACTTACAGTACCGTCGTGGAGATCAATTAAACCTTTAATAAGCTTTCCGACGAACTCTGTATTGGCACATTTTATTGCCATTTTGAGTGCGTCTTCGATTCTGTAATCAAGGCGCAAGCAGAAAAAGTAAACGAATACTTTCCTCCCTTTAATCTAAACATAAAAACGCCTTATATAGAATCATTATTATCTAACTTTTTTTATTTTTATTTTAACGCTCGGTAGTCTAATGGATAGGACAGCATCCTTCTAAGATGTCGGGTAGAGGTTCGAATCCTCTCCGAGCGGACGCACTTAAATAACGCAAAGTCTCCCTTATCGATTTATACAGTTTTTATTTAAAGCCTCCTGTCGGAATTGAACCGACGACCCTCGCATTACAAATACGATGCTCTAGCCGCTGAGCTAAGGAGGCGCTACTGAAGTATAAAGAATAAATAAGCAAGATTCAAGAAGCTTCTAAGAAAAAAATGAAGTGAAAGTAGACTCCAATGCATCTATCTGGTACACTTTAGACTAAATAAGCAAGTTTCAACTTCTTAAGCCCAATCCTCAGTAGCTCAGTGGTAGAGCAATCGGCTGTTAACCGATTGGTCACAGGTTCAAATCCTGTCTGGGGAGTTAAAAAAATCCATGAAAAAGACATGACGAACGTGAAGAAATATGGTACATTGAGGCCAAACCAATATTAACCATCTAATTTTTTTATACATGGCAAAAAAATCAATGATTGCACGTGAGACAAAACGTCAAAAACTTGTGCAAAAATATGCAGCAAAACGCTCGCAATTTAAACAAGAACTTCGCGATGCAACATCTATTCGTGAAGTTGTACTTATTCACCGCCAATTCCAGGGCTTACCGCGTAATAGTTCGCCGGTACGCTTACATAACCGTTGTGCAAAGACTGGCCGACCAAAAGGTTTTTATCGTGATTTTGGTCTTTCACGTCATGTATTACGTGAAATGGCACACCAATGTCTCCTTCCAGGAGTTCGTAAAGCAAGTTGGTAAACGACACTTTCTTTGGCTGTTCGAAACGTGAACAGCCATTGACTTTTGCTCGAAAAAAAACCATAATTTAGATAAAGTCTGGGGCATAGCCAAGTGGTAAGGCGGCTGGTTTTGGTTCAGTTATTCGGAGGTTCGAGTCCTTCTGCCCCAATTTAAAGGAAATTTTAAACTTAGAAAATTATGATACAGCATAGTGTGCAAACATAATCTTGCACCTACCTCTATTCATTTTTTTTGCATCTATTTAAATTAATTCCATGAAGAAAAATTTCTTATTTAGTGGTCTTGCTGCAGCTCTTATGATGGGAAGCGCAAACCAAGCTTTTGCATACCCAATGTATGCACAACAAGGGTACGAAAACCCACGTGAAGCAACAGGACGTATTGTATGTGCAAACTGTCACCTTGCGCAAAAACCAGTTGATATTGAAGTGCCGCAAGCAGTACTTCCAGATTCTGTTTTTGAAGCAGTGGTGAAAATTCCATATGACCAACAAGTAAAACAGGTTCTCGGTAACGGGAAAAAAGGTGGACTTAACGTTGGAGCTGTTCTTATCCTTCCAGAAGGATTCCAGGTAGCACCACCTGAGCGTATGTCTGCAGAGACAAAAGAAAAAGTTGGTAAGCTCTACTTCCAACCATACAGTGATGACAAGAAAAACATCCTTATTGTTGGGCCAGTTCCTGGTAAAAAGTACAGTGAAATGACATTCCCAATTCTTGCGCCAGATCCAGCAAAAGATAAGGATGTAAACTTCCTTACATACCCAATTTACCTTGGTGGAAACCGTGGACGTGGTCAGATTTACCCTGATGGAACAAAGAGTAACAACACAGTATACAACGCAGTAGCGGCAGGAACTGTAAGTGCACTTAACCCGACAGAAAAAGGTGTAGATCTTGTTATTGAAAAAACAGAAGGTGGATCAGTAACACAAGCAATCCCAGCAGGACCAGAAGTAATTGTAGCTGTTGGACAAAAAGTAACACTTGACCAGCCAGTAACAAACAACCCGAACGTTGGTGGATTTGGACAAGGAGAAACAGAAATTGTTCTCCAAAACCCAGCTCGTCTTCAAGGACTTATTATTTTCTTAGGATTTATCCTTATTGCACAAGTATTCCTTGTTCTTAAGAAGAAGCAATTCGAGAAAGTACAACTTGCAGAAATGAACTTCTAAAACTTTATTGGCACCACTTAAAACTCGCTAAAACCTAAAAATTAGGCCAAAAGCAGGACAAGTGAGACAAATAAAGAAATGGGCCCTTCAAACAAATTGAAGGGCCTCCAGTGAGCATATAAACTAAAAAAAAGCACTATATAACTGGTTAAACACCAGTAATCAACACAATGAAACGGAAACACGTCACAAGCAGTGTTAGACAAAAAAACCAAAATTTTGGTGGTGCACCCCAATCAAAACAAAGAAGTGCAACCATAAAAATCCATGATCCTAATTTAACTGCAAACAAAGCTTGACCATAAGAATAGAAGAGTGGAACACGTTTATAAAGAAAACGAACAAAACGATCATTACGCTTCCCTTGTGAGGGTGCCATAAGCACCAACAATAATAAACTTCCTAAAAGCAACACAGCAGCTGCATTATCGTCTTTGGTGCAAAAATCCGTAATAGCTTTAAGGATAGATAAACAATAGACTAGTAACATTTGCATAATCTAATAAAAAATTAATAAATGTAAGAAACGCACGATCCGAAAATGTACCGCTAGTTTACAGAATGGAGTAAAAGAAATCTACTAAAAAGAGCTCCTACAAAAAAAAGAAAAAGCTCTGCAATTCGGTTATTTATTTTTAAAATAAACCTTCTTTGGCGCTTTTAGGCGCCAAAGAAGAAAGTGTTATTCTGTACGGCAAATATTATAACAACCAAAAGGGATATAAAAACTTACCAAACAAATACATCAATTTATCCGAACTTTCCAGATGTTGATGCAATAACGAAAGCCGCATATGTTAAGACAAACCCTACTGCGAAGTGTGTAAGTCCAACAAGACGTGCTTGTACAATTGAAAGAGCAACTGGTTTATCGTTCCACTTTACAAAGTTTGCAAGTGGAGTACGCTCGTGTGCCCATACAAGTGTCTCAATAAGCTCTTGCCAGTAACCACGCCATGAAATAAGGAACATGAATCCAGTAGCATAGATAAGGTGTCCAAAAAGGAACATCCATGCCCAAACTGAAAGGCTGTTCATACCAAATGGGTTGTAACCGTTAATAAGCTGTGATGAGTTAAGCCAAAGGTAGTCACGAAGCCATCCCATAATGTATGTAGATGATTCGTTAAACTGCGCTGAGTTTCCTTGCCAAAGTGCAAGGTGCTTCCAGTGGAAGTAGAAAACAGTCCAAGAAACTGTGTTAAGTTCCCAGAAAACAGCGAGGTAGAATGCATCCCATGCTGAGATGTCACACGTTCCTCCACGTCCCGGTCCGTCACAAGGGAAACTGTAACCAAAATCTTTCTTATCTGGCATAAGTTTCGAACCACGTGCATCAAGAGCACCCTTCACAAGAATAAGTGTTGTTGTGTGGAGTCCAAGAGCAATTGCGTGGTGTACAAGGAAGTCACCAGGTCCAATTGGAAGGAAAAGTGAGTTTGTTGAGCTGTTAATAGCTTCAAGCCATCCTGGAAGCCAAATTGATTGGCTTGCTGCATTTGCTGGGTTACCATCAGCTGAAAGGAGAATGTCAAATCCGTAGAGTGACTTTCCTTGTGCTGCTTGAATCCATTGTGCAAATACTGGCTCAATAAGGATTTGCTTCTCAGGTGTTCCAAAAGCTTGCATTACGTCATTGTGTACGTAAAGACCAAGTGTGTGGAAACCAAGGAAAAGCGATACCCAACTTAAGTGCGAAATAATTGCTTCTTTGTGCTCGAGCATACGTGCAAGTACGTTTCCTTCGTTTGCTTCCGGATCGTAATCACGGATAAAGAAAATAGCACCGTGTGCAAATGCTCCACACATAATAAATCCAGCAATGTATTGGTGGTGCGAGTAAAGCGCTGCTACTGTAGTAAAATCCTGTGCAAGGAATGCATACGCTGGAAGCGAATACATGTGTTGTGCAGTAAGAGATGTTGCTACACCTACAGATGCAAGTGCAAGACCAAGTTGGAAGTGAAGTGAGTTGTTAAGAGTGTCGTAAAGACCCTTGTGTCCCGCTCCAAGTCCACCTGCTGGTGGTGTGTGTGCTTCAAGAATTTCTTTCATACTGTGTCCAATTCCGAAGTTTGTACGGTATTGGTGTCCAGCAAGAATGAATACAACAGCAATCGCAAGGTGGTGGTGTGCCATATCAGTAAGCCAAAGACTTTCTGTTTGTGGGTGGAATCCACCTAAGAACGTAAGAATAGCTGTACCAGCTCCTTCAGAAGTTCCGAAGATGTGGCTAGCTGTATCTGGGTTCTGTGCATAAACTGCCCATTGTCCTGTGAAGAATGGTGCAAGTCCTGCTGGGTGCGGTAAAGTTGTTAAGAAGTTATCCCAACGTACGTGTACACCACGTGATTCTGGAATAGCTACGTGTACAAGGTGTCCTGTCCATGCAAGTGAGCTTGTACCTAAAAGACCAGAAAGGTGGTGGTTTAAACGTGACTCAGCATTTTTGAACCATGAAAGTGCTGGTGCAAATGTTGGTTGAAGGTGGAGCCATCCTGCAAAGAGGAAAAGTCCAGCTACAAAAAGTAAGAAAAGTGATCCGTTGTAGAGATCATTGTTCGTACGCATTCCAATTGTGTACCACCATTGGTATACACCTGAATATGCGATGTTTACAGGAGCTGATGCTCCTCCACGTGTGAATGCTTCAACAGCGGGTTGTCCGAAGTGTGGATCCCAAATTGTGTGGGCAATTGGGCGAATGTGAAGAGGGTCTTCACCCCACTGTTCAAAGTTACCTTGCCATGCTACGTGGAAAAGGTTTCCAGACGTCCATAAAAAGATAATTGCAAGTTGTCCAAAGTGTGACGCGAAAATCTTTTGGTAAAGCTTTTCTTCTGTCATACCATCATGAACTTCGAAATCATGCGCAGTCGCAATTCCGAACCAAAGACGGCGAGTTGTTGGATCTTGCGCAAGAGACTGACTAAATTTAGGGAATTTTGTTGCCATGTGTTTATATCCTCCGCGGTTATCCTACTGCAATAATACGCGCTAAGAAGAATGACCATGTCGTTGCAATTCCACCTAAAAGGTAGTGAGCAACTCCAACAGCACGTCCTTGAGTAATACTTAATGCGCGTGGTTGAATCGCAGGAGCCACTTTAAGTTTGTTGTGTGCCCATACAATTGATTCAATAAGTTCTTGCCAGTATCCACGACCAGAGAATAAGAACATAAGACTAAACGCCCAAATAAAGTGTGCGCCTAAGAAAATAAGACCGTACGCTGAAAGCGCTGATCCGTAAGATTGAATTACTTGCGATGATTGTGCCCAAAGGAAATCACGAAGCCATCCGTTAATAGTGTTTGCACTTTGTGCAAAGTTACCACCAGTAATGTGAGATACACCGTTTTCTGTTACACTTCCCCAAACATCTGATTGCATCTTCCAGCTAAAGTGGAAAATTGTTACAGAAATTGAGTTGTACATCCAGAAAAGACCAAGGAACACGTGGTCCCAAGCTGATACTTGACATGTTCCTCCACGTCCTGGTCCATCACAAGGGAAACGGAATCCAAGGTTTGCCTTATCCGGGATAAGACGTGAACTACGTGCAAAAAGAACTCCCTTAAGGAGAATAAGCACAGTTACGTGAATTGTGAATGCGTGTACGTGGTGTACCATGAAATCCGAAGTTCCAAGAGAAATCGGCATCATTGCAATCTTACCACCTACAGCTACGATGTCTCCACCCCAGCTTGCACTTGTACTAGCTCCAGCTGTTGGTGCTGTGAGTGTTGGCGCAAGAGCGTGTGTGTTTTGGATCCATTGTGCAAATACTGGTTGAAGTTGAATTGCAGTATCCGAGAACATATCCTGCGGACGACCAAGTGCACTCATTGTATCGTTGTGAATGTAAAGTCCAAAACTGTGGAAACCAAGGAAAATACATACCCAGTTTAAGTGAGAGATCATTGCATCACGGTGACGAAGTACACGGTCAAGAAGGTTGTTGTAGTTGTTTGTTGGGTCGTAATCACGAACCATGAAGATTGCTGCGTGCGCAGCTGCTCCACAAATACAGAACGCTCCAATCCACATGTGGTGTGTGAAAAGTGAAAGCTGTGTTCCATAATCCGTTGCTAAGTACGGGTATGGTGGCATTGCATACATGTGGTGTGAAACAACAATAGAAAGTGACCCGAAAAGTGCTAAGTTAATAGCAAGTTGTGCGTGCCATGATGTTGTTAAAATTTCGTAAAGACCCTTGTGTCCTTCACCAGTGAATGGACCTTTGTGTGCTTCAAGAATTTCCTTCATGCTGTGTCCGATACCCCAGTTTGTGCGGTACATGTGTCCAGCGATGATGAAAAGTACACCAATTGCAAGGTGGTGGTGAGCTGTATCTGAAAGCCAAAGACCACCAGTTACAGGGTTAAGACCCCCACGGAATGTAAGGAAATCTGAGTACTCTGACCAGTTAAATGACCAGAATGGTGCAAGACCTTGCCCAAAACTTGGGTAAAGTTGTGCCATAAGTTCACGGTTAAGCATAAACTCATGTGGAAGTGGGATTTCCTTTGGATCAACACCAGCATCGAGAAGAGTGTTAATCGGTAAAGCAATGTGAATCTGGTGCGCCGACCATGAAAGACTTCCAAGTCCAAGAAGACCTGCAAGGTGGTGGTTCATCATTGATTCTACATTTTGGAACCATTCGAGTTTTGGTGCTGCTTTGTGGTAGTGCCACCAACCTGCAAAGAACATAAGACCAGCACAAATTAATGCACCAATCGCTGTACTATAAAGCTGAAGTTCACTTGTAATACCACTTCCACGCCAAAGCTGGAAGAATCCTGACGTAATTTGAATTCCTTGGAATCCTCCTCCTACGTCACCATTTAAAATTTCTTGTCCAACAATCGGCCAAACAACTTGTGCACTTGGCTTAATGTGTGTTGGATCGCTTAACCACGCTTCGTAGTTAGAAAAACGTGCACCGTGGAAATACATTCCACTTAACCAAATGAAGATTACTCCAAGTTGACCAAAGTGTGCACTGAAGACTTTACGAGAAATGTCTTCAAGATCTGTTGTGTGGCTATCAAAGTCGTGTGCATCGGCATGGAGATCCCATACCCATGTTGTTGTTGCAGGACCCTTTGCAAGAGTACGTGAGAAGTGTCCCGGTTTACCCCATTTCTCAAATGAAGTTGGAACTGGATCACGATCTACAACAATCTTGACTGCTTTAACCTCGCGTTCTGGTGGGCTAATTGTCATCAATTTTTCCTCTGTATTTCATTACTTATACTCTTCAACCTAATTTCAAATTAGAAACTACCAAAAAGTAGCTGAAGAAATAACGATTATCATATCACATGAAAAAATCTTATTTTTACAAAATAAAATAAGACCTTCAAAAGTAATATGTATGCCTACGAACGTTTTATACTTAAACGAATTTAAGTGAACCTATAAATAATGGTTATTCTGTAAGTATGGTATCCAAACTATATCAAAAAATAGCACCCGAAAGAATTCGCCAGAAACAACACTTTACTTTTTCAATTTTTTTGAATTTAGATTATTCCTCCTAGAGTGCAAGCACTCTAGGGAAATGTTAAAATTTAAATTTTAACTTATGACGCAGCAAAAATTGCTTTGTACTCAGTAATAGCTGTCTTTAAGATCTCTTCCGCTTCTGGAGACATCTTCTTCGAGCTTGTTACATCGCTTACGAAGTTTTGCTTGTTTGACTTGATGTATCCACGAAGTCCTTCAAGGAACTTACGTACATCGCCAACAGCAAGATCATCTAAGTAACCTTGTACCCCAGTGTAGATTGTTGCAACTTGCATATCTACTGAAAGTGGTGCTGATTGTGATTGCTTAAGAAGTTCACGTAAACGTACTCCACGCGCAAGTTGGTTTTGCGTTGCTTGGTCAAGGTCAGATGCGAACTGTGAGAATGCCTCAAGCTCAGCAAACTGTGCAAGTTCAAGCTTAAGTGTACCTGCTACTTGCTTCATTGCCTTAATTTGTGCTGCAGAACCTACACGTGATACCGAAATACCAACGTTAATTGCTGGACGAATACCTGAGTTGAAAAGGTCAGCCGAAAGGAATACCTGTCCATCAGTAATTGAAATTACGTTAGTTGGAATGTACGCTGATACATCTCCACCTTGTGTTTCAATAATTGGTAAAGCTGTCATACTTCCTTCACCAAGAGCATCGTTAAGCTTCGCTGCACGCTCAAGTAAACGTGAGTGAAGGTAGAAAATGTCTCCAGGGTATGCCTCACGTCCTGGAGGACGCTTAAGGAGAAGTGACATTTGACGGTAAGCTTGTGCTTGCTTAGAAAGGTCATCATAAATGATGAGTGTCGCACGACCAGTGTACATGAAGTACTCTGCTAACGATGCTCCAGTATATGGTGCAAGGTATTGAAGAGTTGCTGGTGCGTTTGCGTTCTCAGCTACAACAATAGTGTATGACATTGCATCAGCTTCTGTAAGTGTAGTTACAATTTGTGCTACTGTTGAAGCTTTCTGTCCAATTGCTACGTATACACAAATACAGTCACCACCTTTTTGGTTAATAATTGTATCTGTTGCTACAGCAGTTTTTCCAGTTTGACGGTCACCAATAATTAACTCACGCTGTCCACGTCCAATTGGGATCATTGCATCAATAGATACAAGTCCTGTTTGAAGTGGTTCGTATACTGAACGACGTGCAATAATACCTGGAGCTGGTGATTCAATAAGACGAGTTCCGTCTGCTTTAATATCACCTTTTCCATCAATTGGACGAGCTAAACCATCAACTACACGTCCTAAGAACGCTTCACCTACTGGTACCTGTGCAATCTTTCCAGTTGCTTTTACTGAGTCACCTTCCTGTACAGAAAGACCGTCACCCATTAATACAGCACCTACGTTGTCTGATTCAAGGTTAAGAGCTACACCAATTGTTCCATCTTGGAACTCAAGGAGTTCTCCAGCCATTGCTTTCTCTAATCCATAGATACGAGCAATACCATCTCCAACTGAAAGCACAGTTCCAACGTTTACAACTTGTGCTTCTTGAGTGTACTGTTCAATTTGTTGGCGAATAACGCTACTAATTTCATCGGGGCGAATTTTTACCATGTGATCCTCGGTTCGATTCAATCTTTGGGATTAACTTTTCACGGATTAGTGGTGGCCAAAAGTGGCGCACCTTCCCATTTCTATTGGGAGAGAATCCAAAACTACTCAAACGGTGAGTGCTTGAATCTCTAAATAATCAAAAAAATTGATTACTGTCTTTGTGGACCAAACCGGTGTATCAATAAAGAAACAACCGTGGTAGGTCCAATTAAAGACGACTGCTCATAAGAGCAATTTTTGCATCAATGTATTTGCGGTGAAGTGAAGGACTCATACGTGATTTAATACCAGTGAGTGCTTTTTCAAACGCAACCTTAATGAGTTGTTGACGGAACTCGGCAATAACTTTTTCTTCTTCAAGACGAATTGTCTCTTCTTTAAGTGAAGAGAAACGTACTGAAACTTCAGCAAAGCGCTTTTCTTCTTCAAGGCGAAGAGCACTAATTGTTTGGCGTCCTTCAGCTTGAATTTCAGCAACTTTATCTTTCGCACGAGCAAGTTCTGATTTTGCAGCATCAAGTTCTAATTGAGCCGCTTTAAATCGATCATCTGCACTACGGAGACTCGCGAGAATTTTTTCACGGCGTGTCTCTAAAATTGACGTTAACGTGTCTTTCCCGAGTACAAAAACTGCAGGAACAACAACCGCAAGGTTGAGCACGTTCGTTTCAAGAATATTTGTATTGAATCCGAATCCTTCTGCAAGTAATACCATTCAAAACCTCCAGATGGTTGGAATTTGTAAATGTCTTCTTCAGATAAACCTTTAAAGACAATTTAAGAGAGATCTACGAAACAAAACGTCGATCAAACCAGTAGAACGGACTGGAAACCGTGTTTTCATGGCAGGACAAAACAAATGTGCCACTGCCACTTTGAAAACATATCATCTCGACCGTATTTGGATACGCTTATGAAACGAATGGGTTTGCGAACATTAATGCGAGCGCAACTACGAGACCGTAAATTGTTAACGCTTCCATGAATGCTAATGATAAAAGAAGAGTACCACGGATTTTCCCTTCAGCTTCTGGCTGACGAGCAATACCTTCTACAGCTTGTCCAGCTGCAGTACCTTGACCAATACCAGGACCAATCGCACCAAGTCCAATTGCTAAACCAGCTCCAATAACAGATGCAGCACAAATTAATGGGTTCATTATATGTTTCCTTTTTCTAAATTGCTTATGCATTGCAAGATTAACAGGTTTTAGCTGTTTTTAAAACTTAAACTTGAAAAAAAACAAAGAAAAAAAAAGAAGACAAAAAAAAATACAAAAAACGTTTTGTTTACTTTAATTTAGAATTGCCCTCACTACTTTTCTCCTAATAAACTCAGGAGAAAAGAGTACGGCCGATACTCACATCGAGTTAAAAACCCAGAGTAAGTAAACAAATTAGGTTTAGTGACCTTCAAGTGCTTCCCCAATGTATGCACCTGCAAGCGTTGCAAAAATAAGGGCTTGAATTCCACTTGTAAAGAGTCCAAGGAAAATAAGAGGAATCGGGATTACAAGCGGTACTAATGATACAAGTACAGCTACTACAAGTTCATCAGCAAGAATGTTTCCAAAAAGACGGAAACTTAATGATAATGGCTTTGTAAAGTCTTCTAAAACGTTAATTGGAAGTAAGATAGGTGTTGGTTCAACATACTTACCAAAATACTCTAAACCTTTCTTTTTAAGACCAGCGTAGAAATATGTAATTGACGTAAGAAGCGCAAGAGCTACCGTTGTGTTAATATCATTTGTTGGTGCACCAAGTTCTCCATGCGGAAGCTCAATAAGTTTCCATGGAATAAGTGCTCCAGACCAGTTTGATACAAAAATAAATAAGAATAATGTTCCAATGTATGGAGTCCATTCTAAATAATCATGTCCAATCTGTGTTTTCGCAATTCCACGAATGTACTCAACAATAAACTCAGCAAAGTTTTGCCCACCTTCTGGTACTGGCTTTAAATCTCGAGTTGTTGTTACCGCAATAGCAACAATAATCCCAAGAACAATCCATGAGTTAATGAGCACTTGCCCGTGCATTTGGAAACCACCAAGGGTCCAATAAAAATGTTGACCAATTTCAACATTCGCAATATCGTAAAGGAAATTCATCACTGTCTCCGTGCTTTGATGTCTCACAGTACCTATCATACCTTATTTTTAAAATAAAAAAATCTTGAAATTCAATTTTTTTATAAAAATTTTATTCTAGTCAAAAAAAAAAACAATGTTAGGGGTAAAATAGCCGTGAGTGCAATTTTAATCAAATAAAAAACCAAACAACAATCGAATGTGGCTGGAGGGAGTTGAACCCTCACGCCGTTACCGGCAGGAGATTTTAAGTCTCCAGTGTCTACCATTCCACCACAGCCACGGAATCTTTGGATTGGGCCGAACTGGATTTGAACCAGTGTAGGCAAAGCCAGCGGATTTACAGTCCGCCCCCATTAACCACTCGGGCATCGACCCATATACTTTATGCTCCCACCGAAATGGGGATTGTCTTAGAGAGGACTCGAACCTCCACGCCGTAAAGCACAAACCCCTCAAGCTTGCGTGTCTACCATTCCACCACTAAGACATGTTCGTAGTATATGCCAAAGGCAAAAATCATTCAAGTGCTTTTCTTAACCCAATAGAAGAAGATAAACTTCAAAACATGCAAAAGAAAAACACCTGAATATTCAAAAACACATTCCGTTCGAATGTTCCGTACAAAAGTAAAGAACAAACGATCGAAATGAAAAAGAACCAAATTAACGCTTTGAAAATTGTGGCGCTTTACGAGCCTTTTTCAAACCATACTTTTTACGTTCTTTCTTTAATGCGTTTCGCTTTAATAACCCCTCAGCTTTAAGAGCTGCACGGTATTCAGGGTTCATTAAACAAAGAGCTTTGGCACAGCCAAGACTAATTGCATCTGCTTGCCCCGAAAGGCCTCCCCCTTGTGAACGAATATAAAGATCAAATGTTGGTTCTAATTTTACCGTTTCAAACGGTTTTAAAATAGTTGGGAATGCACCTTGTAAATACTTTTCTGCATCCACTTGATTTACTGTAATGGCTCCAGTTCCTGGTGAACAAATTCGTACTTGTGCAACTGCACTTTTACGACGACCTGCTGCTGACCAAACTTCCATAGGTTGTCTCCCTAATAGTCATTCTAATTTTCACAATAGATACTCTGCGATACAGAGACTATTGGTCAAAGATTTGCATTTACTGCTGTAATTCAATTCCATATGTTCGTAACGCAGCACGCACTTCTTCAGCCGACTTTTGCCCAAAATTGCGTAAACTTAAAAGATCACTGCAAGATTGTTGTGCTAAATCAGCAAGCGTTAAAATTTGTGCACGTTTTAAACAATTATACGCACGAAGCGATAATTCTAATTGTTCAATTGGAATTGACTCAAATTTTGGTAAGGCTTCTGACTTTGTATATTGAACAGGGACTGTTGCCCCAGGTGTCCCTGGTTCAAGATCATCCGTTAAACTTGGCTGTAAATCAACACATTGTAAACAAGCTCCCATCACTTTCATACAAACTTTTGCGGCTGATCGAAGCGCTTGTAACGGGTGTAAACTCCCATTTGTCCAAAGTTCAAAGTAAATATATTCTCCTTCACCAAGATTTTCTCGAATAGTGAAATTCACACGTTTCACCGGCATAAAAATCGCATCAATTGGAAATGTTGTTCCAGTGTGTGATCGAGTCGGTGGGGTGAAATCTTCAAAAAAACGTTGACCCATAATTTGAGGTACCCCTGGTAATTTCTTCCAAGATTGATACCCACGGCCAACACTTAAAAAAAGATAAATCTGAAATGTTGCTGCGGCTTCCGGAGAAAGCAACGTAGCAATAGGTTGTGTTGGATCGACAATTTTAAAATCTTGTGAGTCTAAATCCCCAGCACGTACAACATATGGGAATGAGCTAATCGGTAACTTAGATAAGTCTTTTTTTAATTGGGCTGCTGCAAAAGGTTTTGCGCCAGGTTCCAATTCTCCTTGACTTGGTGGTTCTTTCTCGTCTGGCGTATAATGCGTAAAAACTAAATCACGCAAATTTAAAAAAATTTCCACCACAGATTCACGAACCCCAGGTAATGTTGAAAACTCGTTATCAACACCAGCAATTTCAGCTCCCACAACGCTAATTCCTTTTAAATCATTTAAAAGAACACGTCGTAAAGTATTTCCAACTGTTAGTCCTTGCCCAGGTAAAACTGGACCAAAACTTAATCGGCCATACCATTCAGTCGGAGCAAGTGGTTGAAATTGCAAAGAGTGTAACTTTGCCGAAGCTGTCATCATCATCTTTTCTCCGTTGGACTGCTTTTGTTGTTGTTGTTGTTAAATCCAATTAAATACGACGTTTTTTCGGAGGACGACATCCGTTGTGAGGTAATGGTGTTACGTCTCGAATTAAAGTTACCCCTAATCCAAGCTGTTGAAGAGCACGGATAGCCATTTCACGACCAGCTCCGGGACCTTTAACCATTACTTCAACATATTTAAGACCATAATCCATTGCTTTACGTACCGCTTCTTCTGAAGCTGTTTGTGCTGCAAACGGAGTTCCTTTACGTGCACCACGGAAACCGCATGCCCCAGCCGAAGATGAAGCAATGACAAGACCCGAACGATCACTAATGGTCACTAAAGTATTGTTAAATGTTGCTAAAATATGCACTACACCGCGTTGAACTTTGCGGCGTGTTTTTTTCTGCACACTTTTACGCTGTTTCGTTGCCATATTAAAAAATAATATAAATAGAAAATACTGCCCGTGAGAAACCTCGACTTAGAAACGAGAAGGATCATTTTTACGTAATCGATAAATGATACGTCCTTTCGTTAAATCATACGGGGTCAATTCAACGGTCACACGATCACCAAGAAGAATTCGAATAGAATTTCGACGGATTTTTCCAGAAATATGCGCTAAAACAGTAAACCCGTTTTCGAGCTCAACCTGAAACATTGCGTCGGGAAGACACTCTGTGACAACCCCATCAACTTCGAATTTTTCCTGTGCATCCTTCTTTTTTGAATTCATGCGATATTAAAGTGTAGATATTTGATTTGATGTTTGATCGAATTGATCTAAACAAATCACAATCATCACCATCTCACAAAGAGATATTGTCCCAAAAAAAAGGGAACATTGGTTACCAAATTTTACACAATACTTCGCCACCGATTCCTAAAGCACGAGCTTTACGGTCAGTCATTACTCCTTTTGAAGTTGAAATAACAGCAATGCCCAGCCCATTGAGAACAGGTGGTAATTCTTTATGGTTTACATACATACGAACACCAGGTGTACTTACGCGTTCAAATTGTTTTACACCACGTTTGAGTGTAACTGTAAAAAAACCATTGGCTTCATTTTCAATAGGTCCAAGGAAGCCTTCTTGTGCTAATACTTGTGCAATATCTTTCACACTACGTGTTGCTTTTAATACTACAACCGTTTTTTTGGCGAGATAAGCGTTACGTAAGCGTGTAAGCATATCGCTAATTGTGTCGTTTACCATGCGATGTTGAGATAATATAAATTAAGTCACAGGACCGTCTTTAAACGGCATCCCAAGTGCTTTTAATAAAGCGTGACCTTCTTGATCAGTCGTTGAACTTGTAACAATAGAAATGTCCATTCCACAAACTTGATCAATACTGTCATAGTTTAATTCAGGGAACATTAATTGTTCCGTTAAACCAAGGTTAAAGTTTCCATGTCCATCAAAACATTTTGGACTAATTCCTTGGAAATCACGAATACGTGGTAAAGCAAGGTTTACAAGACGATCATAAAAGGCATACATGCGCTCTCCACGGAGAGTTACACAAAGGCCAATTGGCATGTCTTCACGAACTTGGAAGCCCGCAATTGCTTTTTTTGCACGTTTTACTACAGGAACTTGCCCAGATAAAACGGTTAATTCGTTAGAGAAACTTTCTAAAAGTTTTGCATTTTGGGCAGCATCTCCAACTCCACGGTTAATGACAATTTTTGTTAAAGCAGGAACTTCATGTGTATTGGTATACTGAAATTGTTCCGAAAGAGTCTGACGTACACTTGTTTCGTACGTTTTATGAAGTCGTTGAATCATAGATCAAATTTAACTTAAAGAACTTCTGGTGCAAGTGAGACGATCTTCATAAAGTCACGATCACGTAATTCACGTGCAATCGGTCCAAAGACACGTGTCCCACGAGGGTTACCATCTTTATTAATAAGGACAGCAGCATTCTCATCAAAACGAATCGACATACCGTTATCACGTTGAACTGTATGTGCTGTACGTACGACAACCGCACGAACAACTTCAGCTTTTTTAACCGGCATATTCGGTAAGGCATCTTTTACAACGGCAATAATTACATCACCGATGTTCCCATACTGACGGTTTAAAACGTGGATACACATTAATTTACGTGCGCCACTATTATCAGCAACCTGAAGATACGTTTGTGGTTGAATCATAAAAAATATAAATATAAAAACTGCACAAAACCTTTTGTGTCAATTACGACAAAAAGTGTAAAGTGCAAAGCGATCAAAACCTTTTATACTGAAGGTGTAAACCCTTCACGAATAAGGAATTTTGTTTTTACTGGCATTTTATACGAAGCGATACGCATTGTTTGGCGTGCTGTTTCTTCTGTTACACCTCGAAGTTCGTAAAGAATCTTTCCAGGTTTCACAACAACTACCCAATAGTCAGGAATACCTTTACCAGCACCCATACGAGTTTCCGCTGGGCGGGCAGTAATTGACTTATCTGGGAACATGCGAATCCAAAGTTGTCCACCTTTTTTCGCATAACGACTCATAGCACGTCGACCAGCTTCAATTTGGCGTGAAGTAATCCACCCTGGTTCAAGCGCTTGTAAAGCGTAATCTCCAAAAGCAATTGTATTTCCACGAAGTGCTTTTCCTTTACGGTTTCCACGGTGTGGTTTACGCCATTTTGTACGTTTTGGACTTAGCATTTTTTCTCTCCTTTACAAACCCAAACTTTAATTCCTAAAATTCCATAGAGTGTTTGTGCACGGGCTGTTGCATAATCAATATCAGCACGGATAGTGTGTAATGGTACACGACCTTCACGTGCCCATTCATGACGAGCAATCTCCGCACCATTTAAACGTCCAGAAATTTGGATTTTAATACCATCCGCACCAGCTTTACGCGCACGTAAAATAGCCTGGCGAATCGTACGACGGAATGGGGTACGTTTTTCAAGTTGTTGCGCAATGTTTTCAGCAATACAAATTGCTTCCATTTCTGGAAGTAATGTTTTTGTTACATATAAAGCAACGTTGCGGTGCATTGGTAAACGCTTCTTTAAAGCGTCACGAACCGCTGTTAATGTTTCACCTTTTGCACCTACAAGGGCACGAGGGCGAGCAGTGAAGAATTCAATTTCAATACGATCGACTTGACGTGAAATATTCAAACGTGAAATTCCAGCATCAGCAAGATTTTTCTCGACGTATTCACGAATAATTAAATCTTCTTTCACGAGTTTTGCATACTCATTTGGTTTTGCAAACCATTGTGAACGGTGGGTTTGTGTAACCCCAATTCGGAATCCGAGCGGATGAACTTTTTGACCCATAATAGATGTATAGTTGAAAATCAGACGATCTCTCTCTGGTCAAGTCTTAAAGCGTACAAACGCTTAAACACAAGAGAGGATAGGGTTAGGCCAAGATTAAACTTTTTAATACAAAATTAAAAAAATTAACGGCGTGTTTTTTTATCAGTTTTGATGTGCCCACGGAATGTTCGTGTCGGCGAAAACTCTCCAAGTTTGTGTCCAACCATCTGGTCAGTTACAAAAACTGGAAGATGTTCACGTCCATTATGCACAGCAATAGTATGACCAATCATAATTGGCGTAATCGTAGAACTACGTGACCATGTTTGAATCACAGTTTTTTCCCCTTTTGCATGCAAACGCTCAATTTTTTTCATGAGCTTATCCGCTACAAAGGGTCCTTTTTTAAGAGAACGAGCCATAGGTTAATTAAAAAATTATGAAACTTTGCGGCGACGAAGAATAAGGCTGTTGCTATATTTTTTACGTGCGCGTGTTTTAACACCAAGAGCAGGTTTACCCCACGGTGTCATTGGATGTGCGTGACCAATTGAAGTTCGACCTTCACCACCTCCATGTGGGTGATCAGCAGCGTTCATTACACTACCACGAACAGTTGGACGACGACCAAGCCAACGTGAACGACCAGCTTTTCCAAGAGAAATGTTAATTGCATCAGCATTTCCTACTTGACCAATTGTTGCCCAGCATTTGTTCGACACTAAACGAACTTCCCCAGAAGGAAGACGAAGCGTTACAAAATCACCTTCTTTAGCAACTAACTGAGCAGATGCACCTGCAGAACGAACAAGTTGTCCACCCTTTTTTGGATGCATTTCAATGTTATGTACTTGTACTCCTAATGGCATTGCCATAAGTGGTAAAGAATTTCCAATTGAGTTTGTTGCCGTTTCACTTGCAACAATAGAATCACCAATTTGTAATCCTGTTGGGTGAAGAATATAACGTTTTTCACCATCCTCATATTCTACAAGAGCAATACGAGCATTACGGTTTGGATCATATTCAATGGTTTTTACCGAAGCTGACATATCATATTTATTACGACGGAAATCAATCTGACGATATAAACGCTTATGTCCACCACCACGGTGACGGCACGTGATCACTCCACGGTTGTTACGACCTTTTGAACGGTGTAATGCACGAGTAAGTGACTTTTCTGGGCGCGTCTTAGTTAATTCGGTACAGTCCGCAACCGAACGGTTTCGAGTTCCGGGCGTGTATGCTTTATAAAAACGAAGAGCCATATTAATCAAAAATAGGTAAAGAATCTCCAGACTTTAAGCGAATAATAGCACGCTTTGTACGTGGACGTAATCCACCAAAACGAGTTGTTCGACGCGGGAGACGGTGCGTATTTACGGAAACAACATGAACCCCATAAAGGTCCTCAACGAGCGCTTTAATGTCTGTCTTTTTAAGATGTACGTCCACATCAAAAGTGTAACGTTCAGACTCAAGAAGCGTTGTTGATTTTTGAGTAACAATAACGCGTTGGATGAAGTCAATCATAAACATTTGGGAATCCATCAAAAATGGATAAATACATAGACAGCAAGATACTAAAGCGACGAATCCTAGAATTCGTTTAAATGCTCTTTACTAAACCTTGCGGAAAAAAAACAACAAAAGATACTAAAAATACTCGAACCTCTCATCTAAAAACAAGAAAATCACAAGCATTGTACTTAGTATAATACCGGAGAAAATTAGTATTTATAGTATAAATAATAGAATATTTAATGGAGTATGCAATAAAACAATAAGCCAAAACAAACATTGCAAAATTGGCTCGAACGGGGATTGAACCTGTGACCTTAGGATTATGAGTCCTCTGCTCTACCACTGAGCTACCGAGCCTAATTACATTCTAAAGTTTATCTGAATATGTATTTTATTCAAATCATTCTTTAAAGAAGTATCAATAATTATTAAAAAAAAGTCCTTAAGGAATTCTGGGCAAAAAAAGTGAAAGATGCTAACATATAGACTAGCTCGAGGATTTATCTTTGCGCTATATTTAGTGACGTGAAGAACTTTAGTTATAAAATAGATATACTAAAGCAGTACATAGTATCTTCTATCGTACTTGAAAATCATTTTGTTCGCGAAATTATTTTTTACAAGAAATTACTCCTATGCTTGTTATCTTTCAACTTACACTCCTTGCTTTTATTGGACTCTCATTAGCACTTGTTGTTGGAGTACCTGTACTTCTTGCTTCACCAGAAGGGTGGGCAACTTCAAAAGGACTTGTATTCTCAGGTTCAGCGCTTTGGATCCTCTTAGTTTTCGTTGTTGGAGCGTTAAACTCGTTTGTATCTTAAATACAAACAAGAATTCTTTACCTTCGCATCAAAATTTTCGCTAGGGCTCACTTAGTGAGCCATGCGAGCCGAGCTTTTCCCTTTTCACACCCGTAAACCCAAAGCTATAGAAGCTTGGGCTACACGCCATCTGGAAGCAATACACTTCCTTGCAAGATTTTAGTCGTCTTGGTCAGACGCTAAATGGGCGCAAGAAGCAAACAGATTGCTTAACATGGCATTTAATATTTAAAAACGCCAACGACCAATATATATATATAGTTATATCTAGTAGATAAATATGACGTTTGAAACAACTCAAGAACTTAAAAAACTTGGTGCCCCAAAAGATGTAATCACGTTACATGAAAGCTACCATAACGAATATACAAAAACAGTGGCCCAAACACTCTACTTACTCCACCTTACTGAGGATATGTTAACACTTGTCGAAAAAAACAAAAACGTATGTTCAAAATGTAACAAACTCGCAACAATTACCCAGAAAGTGGCTAAAGTAGAACGTAATATCGTTACTGCATTAATTGAATTAACAAAACTTAGTGATGAAGACATGGGAGGAAAAAATACTACCTGGCAATTCGATGAAAAAACGCAAAAACTTAAGTTTAAAAAGCGTTATTACAATTGGTCGATTGCGCGTGCCACTCTAAAAGAACGCATCGACAAATTTAATAAATACTTCGAGAAAATTATTGAGCTCCAAGAAGCAGCTGACGAAAAACTTTTCTGCGTAATTCTTCACGAATTTAAAACGCACACATTCAACAGTAAATAATGCAGTCCTAAAAGAGGGGCTTTCATAAGCCCCTCGATAGAAGAAAATTATAAATTACTCGAAAGCGTAATTACAGATAGCTAATGCATCCATTGAGAACGCTTGGGCAAATTTAAAGAAAACTTTAAATTGTTCGACTTCTTCAGGAAAAAACCATGAAATAACGTTCTCAGACTCAAGTAAATCGACCATGTCAAAAATCGCTTGCTGCGATTCTTTTACAAGAGTATCGCCCATACCGAATTCGATCTCACTGTTTGAATTAACTAAATTTTTTAATTGAGACTGAATATTGAAAATTGTTGCATGGATTGGAACTCGTTGATCAAGATACATAAGCGCGGAGAGATCTTTCGCATAACGCTCTAGTGTTGTCTCAGCAAGACGGCGCTCGAACTCCGCGTTAAAGGTCTTTAAAAAATAGAGAAAGGCTGTCGTGAAGATATAGGCCACATAAACTCGTTTGCGCATCGGCGAATTTGGGATTCGAGTAAAGAGTGGTTCACCCGAACCAGATGGCCACACCTGCGCCATAAAATTGCAAAAAACCTCTTTCGGGTTTGTTTTCATAAACATAGTTTGTAATTCGTAAATAATGTAAGGGAAATGGTTTAGAATATTTAGAAATGAGTGCTTGACGAAATCAAGTCACAATTGCAACCGCACGTTTCATTTAAAGCTTGTGCGAAGATCATCTGTGAAGGAAGTCACCCTCCAACACCTTTTATTTTAGCCGGCGCGAACGATTCAGTACGCGCTGTATTGCCCTAGAAGGGGCCTTTGCTCCCCCCGAAGGGGGAATACTTAATTACGCGTTGATAGAAGGAGCTTCTACAGATGCGAGGTCAAGTGGGAAGTTGTGAGCGTTACGCTCGTGCATTACTTCCATACCAAGGTTAGCACGGTTTACAATATCAGCCCATGTGTTGATCACACGTCCGTTTGAATCTACCACTGACTGGTTGAAGTTGAATCCGTTAAGGTTGAAAGCCATAGTAGAAATACCAAGAGCTGTGAACCAGATTCCCATTACAGGCCAGATAGCGAGGAAGAAGTGGAGTGAACGTGAGTTGTTGAATGAAGCGTATTGGAAGATAAGACGTCCGAAGTAACCGTGAGCAGCTACAATGTTGTAAGTCTCTTCTTCTTGTCCGAACTTGTATCCTGCGTTAGCTGATTCGTTCTCAGTAGTTTCACGGATAAGTGAAGAAGTTACGAGTGAACCGTGCATAGCAGAGAAAAGTGAACCACCGAATACACCAGCTACACCAAGCATGTGGAATGGGTGCATAAGGATGTTGTGCTCAGCCTGGAATACGATCATGAAGTTGAAAGTTCCAGAAATACCAAGAGGCATACCGTCAGAGAAAGATCCCTGTCCGATTGGGTAAATGATGAATACTGCAGTTGCAGCTGCTACAGGAGCAGAGTAAGCTACAGCAATCCAAGGACGCATTCCTAAACGGAATGAAAGCTCCCACTCACGACCCATGTATGAACATACTCCGATGAAGAAGTGACATACGATAAGCTGGTAAGGTCCACCGTTGTAAAGCCACTCATCAAGTGTAGCTGCTTCCCAGATTGGGTAGAAGTGAAGTCCGATAGCGTTAGATGTAGGAACTACAGCACCAGAAATGATGTTGTTTCCGTACATAAGTGATCCAGATACTGGCTCACGGATACCATCGATATCCACTGGAGGAGCTGCGATGAATGCTACGATGAATACAGAAGTAGCTGTTAATAATGTAGGGATCATTAATACACCGAACCATCCGATGTATAAACGGTTCTCAGTTGAAGTGATCCATGAACAAAAACGTCCCCATACAGTCGCGTTAGCGCGACGCTCTAAAGTTGCTGTCATAATATAGAAGTATAAATTTTTTAATGCGTAACAAAATCCCAAAAAGGACAAGTCAAAAAACTTGAAGACCTAGTTAGTATCGATTTGCTGTTATTAGTATAACAGATAGATGGGAAATGTTATCGTTCGATACACTTTTTTTATTTAAAAAAAATGCAGATAAAACATAAAAAAAAAAAGAGTCACGCCTAAGTTGAGGATTTGTATAAAGCTTTTTAAATTTAGAATAAAAGATAGGGAAGAAGTTGAGTTCTTCTTCCCAAAAAGAAATCTTGGCATCGAGATGTTTTCAGAGACAGTGTCCCGTGTCCTATCTTACTCTCAAAAGCCTTTCACCACGCAGTTCGGAAAGGGATGCTGTGTCTCGACTTTGACGAAGACACCAAGATATATATTATATATGTGGCCATATTGCTATGGCCTTGTTGTATTAAATAAAATCAAATCTCTCGGTCTATTAGGACATGTCAGCTTCAGAATACATTGCTGTACTTCTACATCATGCCTATCAAACGGCTGGTCTTGCCGTGACCTTGCTTGTCTTAGTTGCATGCCAAAGTGGCATTGCTGACAAAAGAGCACTCATCTTAAGGTGAACTTCCTACTTATATGCTTTCAGCAGTTATTTACTCCAGACATAGCTACCCAGCGTTTACCCCTGGCGGAATAACTGGTACACTAGCGGTCTGTCCCCACCTGGTCCTCTCGTACAAAGGGGAGATCCTTTCAATGCTCTAAACGCCTACACAGGATATGGACCAAACTGTCTCACGACGTTCTGAACCCAGCTCACGTACCGCTTTCTATGGGCGAACAGCCCAACCCTTGGAACGTACTTCCGCTCCAGGATGCGACGAGCCGACATCGAGGTGCCAAACCTCCCCGTCGATGTGAACTCTTGGGGGAGATTAGCCTGTTATCCCTAGAGTAACTTTTATCCGTTGAGCGACGGCCTTTCCACTCAGCACCGTCGGATCACTAAAACCGACTTTCGTCTCTGCTTGACATGTCCGTCTCGCAGTCAAGCTCCCTTATGCTTTTACACTCTATGGCTGATTTCCGTCCAGCCTGAGGGAACCTTTGTACACCTCCATTACCTTTTGGGAGGTGACTGCCCCAGTCAAACTGCCCGCCTGAAACTGTCTTTTTACCGGATAACGGTTAAAAATGAGCGCTCTAGCTTACCAAGAGTGGTATCTCACTGATGACTCCCCCTTTCCCGGAAGAAAAGGTTCAACGTCTCCCACCTAAGCTGCGCGAAATAAGCTTGAGAGCAATTCCAGGTTACAGTAAAGCTTCATAGGGTCTTTCTGTCCGTGTGCAGGTAATCCGCATCTTCACAGATATTTTTATTTCACCGAGTCTCTCTCTGAGACAGTATCCAGATCGTTACACCTTTCGTGCGGGTCGGAACTTACCCGACAAGGAATTTCGCTACCTTAGGACAGTTATAGTTACTGCCGCCGTTCACCAGGGCTTCAGTTGTCAGCTTCATCCGAAGATTGACCAACTTCTTTAACCTTCTGGCACTGGGCAGGTGTCAGCCCCCATACTTCGTCTTGCGACTTTGCGGAGACCTGTGTTTTTGGTAAACAGTCGCCTGGATCTCTTCACTGCGGCCCTTTGCAGGGCACTCTTTCTTCCGAAGGTACAGAGCCAATTTGCCGAGTTCCTTAGAGAGAGTTATCTCGCTCCCCTTAGTTTATTCAACCCACTCACCTGTGTCGGTTTACGGTACAGGTATTGTTTTCTCAAAGTCGAATGAGCTTTTCTTGGAAAAAATGTCCAACCGTTAGTGTGTGACTCCCAAGCTGCCAAGCCTGGACACAAAAAAGGTGTGCATTTGTTCGTCCCTCAGGACTAAGAAAACAATAGTGAAGGAATATAAACCTTCTTGCCATCCATTACGCCTTTCGGCCTCATGTTAGGTCCTGACTAACCCTCTGCGGACGAGCCTTGCAGAGGAACCCTTAAGTTTTCGGGGCATTGGATTCTCACCAATGTTTTCGTTACTCAATCTGACATTCTCACTTCCGCACTGTCCACCGCTGCTTACGCGCTTGGCTTCCCCCCATGCGGAACGCTCCTCTACCACATAGCACTTTAAGTGTCTATATCCACAGCTTCGGCAAAAAACTTAGTTCCGGTCATTTTCGGCGCAAAAACGCTTGATCAGTGAGCTATTACGCACTCCTTAGAGGATGGCTGCTTCTAGGCAAACCTCCTGATTGTCACTGCATTTTCACCTCCTTTGCCACTTAGTCTTTATTTAGGAGCCTTAGCTGGTGGTCTGGGCTGTTTCCCTCTTGACTACGAAGCTTGTCCCCCGCAGTCTCACTGGTAGATTGAAATCATTTCCGGTATTCTTAGTTTGCAAAAGATTGGTACCGCTTTCGCAGCCCGCACCTAAACAGAGCTTTACCCCCGGAAAGTTCATAATATACCGCTGCGCCTCAACGCATTTCGAGGAGAACCAGCTAGCTCCAAGTTCGATTGGCATTTCACCCCTAACCATAACTCATCCGTCGATTTTTCAACATCGGTCGGTTCGAACCTCCACTTCGTATCACCAAAGCTTCATTCTGGTCGTGGTTAGATCACCTGGGTTCGGGTCTAGAAGACGGGACGTGTTGCCCTATTCAGACATGCTTTCGCTTTGGCTTCGATTAAATATCTTAACCTGCCACGCCTCCTAAGTCGCCAGATCATTCTTCAACAGGCATGCGGTCAGATGTGTTCATCCTCCCACTAATTGTAAACATACGGTTTCATGTTCTATTTCACTCCATTTAAAATGGTTCTTTTCATCTTTCCCTCGCGGTACTTTTCGCTATCGGTGACCTAGGAGTATTTAGTCTTACGAGGTGGTCCTCGCGAATTCATACGGGATTTCACGTGTCCCATACTACTCGGGAGCCAAACGGTAAAAGAACACGATTCAACGACTGGACTTTCACCATCTATGGTACAGGTTTCAGCTGTTTCGTTTCTCATGTAATGTTCTACCTTGGTGTTTGGTCCCATAACCTGACAAAAACTTAACGTTTTTCTCTTTTAGACTGGTCCCATTTCGCTCGCCGCTACTTTGGGAATCGCTTTTGCTTTCTTTTCCTTCAGCTACTAAGATGTTTCAGTTCACTGAGTTGACTTTCTCTTCTCTATGAATTCAAGAAGGAATGTTTAAGGTTGCCCTATTCGGGAATCTCCGGATCAACGTATACGTCCTACTCCCCGAAGCATTTCGTCGGTTGTCACGCCCTTCATCGGCTCTAGGTCCCTAGATCTCCACCATATGTCCTTTATTGATTGATTTCTTTAGTTAAGTTAAATACCGCAATTCTTTGACCTTAAAAGGTCTTGGCTGGAGGTAAGCGGACTCGAACCGCTGACGTCTGCCTTGCAAAGGCAGCGCTCTACCAACTGAGCTATACCCCCGTGCCATGGGCTATGCTGGACTTGAACCAGCGACCTCACCCTTATCAGGGGTGCGCTCTAACCACCTGAGCTAATAGCCCGATCGAGACGGGTTAATTCGTCTCGATATGGTTGTATTTGTTTTTCATTTAAGGAGGTATTCCAGCCACACCTTCCAGTACGGCTACCTTGTTACGACTTCACCCTAGTCACCAACTCTGCCTTCGGCGTCCTCATCCTTTACAGGTTTGAGTAACGACTTAGGGAAGGGTCGACTTCCATGGTGTGACGGGCAGTGTGTACAAGACCCGGGAACGTATTCACCGCTGTATGCTGACCAGCGATTACTAGCGATTCCACCTTCATGTACTCGAGTTGCAGAGTACAATCCGAACTGAGATCGAGTTTATGAGATTGGCATGCCTTTGCAGGTTAGCGACCCTTTGTCTCGACCATTGTAGTACGTGTGTAGCCCAGGATGTAAGGGGCATGCTGACTTGACATCATCCACACCTTCCTCCGATGTTGATCGGCAGTTTCTCTTAAGCACTGTAAACAGCAACAAGAGACATGGGTTGCGCTCGTTACAAGACTTAACTTGACATTTCACAACACGAGCTGACGACAGCCATGCACCACCTGTAATTCCATCCCGAAGGAGGCTTCTCTTTCAAGAAGTTTTGAAATTATTTCAAACCCTGGTAAGGTTTTTCGCGTTGCATCGAATTAAACCACATACTCCACCGCTTGTGCGGGTCCCCGTCAATTCCTTTGAGTTTCACTTTTGCAAGCGTAATCCCCAGGCGGAAAACTTCACGCGTTAGCTTGACCACCGCTCCATATATTGGCTCGACAGTGAGTTTTCATCGTTTACGGCTGAAATTACTAGGGTATCTAATCCTAATCACTCCTTCAGCTTTCGTCTCTTAGCGTCAGGAAAAGCCCAGTACAGTGCCTTCGCCATATTGGTGTTCCTTCCGATATCTACGCATTTCACCGCTCCACCGGAAATTCCCTGTACCTCTACTTTCCTCAAGTCTAGAAGTTTCTTTTGCGGAGCCTCAGTTGAGCTGAAGTATTTCACAAAAGACTTTCTAAACCGCCTACAGACTCTTTACGCCCAATCATTCCGAATAACACTTGCATCCTCTGTCTTACCGCGGCTGCTGGCACAGAGTTAGCCGATGCTTATTCCTCGAATACCGTCATTTTTTTCTTCTTCGAGAAAAGAAGTTTACAACCCACGGGCCTTCATCCTTCACGCAGCGTCGCTCCGTCAGACTTTCGTCCATTGCGGAAAATTCCCCACTGCTGCCTCCCGTAGGAGTCTGGGCCGTGTCTCAGTCCCAATGTGGCTGTCCATCCTCTCAGACCAGCTACTGATCGTCGCCTTGGTGTGCCATTACCACCCCAACAAGCTAATCAGACGCAAGATCGTCTTTCGGCGAAATTCTTTCACTCCACAGCATATTGGGTATTAGCTCCCGTTTCCAGAAGTTATCCCCAACCGAAAGGTAGATTCTTACGTGTTCCTCACCCGTTCGCCACTCTTCCAAATCCCGAAGGATTCTTCCGCGTTCGACTTGCATGTGTTATGCACGCTGCCAGCGTTCCTTCTGAGCCAGGATCAAACTCTCCATGATGTGTTTTGAAACGCATTAATTGCTTTCGCTTATAACTATAAAGAAATACGGGATATTTATTTAGAGGTCTGCCTCTTTCGATATTTATTTTGGTTATTTCGACTGTTTAACTAGTCGACTACTACCTAATTCGTTTAGATACTTTAGGTTATATACTAAGGGAGTTATATTTTATGCGGTATTGTTTGGGTTGGTTCGTAATGTATACTGTATTGGTTAGTTTTTTACTTCATTGTACTGTCCTACGTATTACAGGTATTTATTTAGTGTGTTGAATTTGATTTTGAGAATTGAATTTACTTATGGTCTTTAATTTATATGTTATGGATACATTTAGAGATTCACGTACTATATATATTTATTTTTCTAAAAGGCATTAAAGTTAAGAAATAAACATAATTTTCGTGCTTTATTTGGTTATACCATAGCTGAATCCCTTTAACTCTAAGGATTTTCGATTTATTATACAAACTTGTATATAGTCAAAAGATTCGAGTTCTACCCTACCTTTTATTTCAATCTTTTAACTTTTAACTCAAATCTTTTGCTGTTTGTTTTATTTAGTGTCGTATGTTTGTGTTTTTTATAACTTTCGACAGAGTACATTTGTTTATTTTTAGAATAGTCAAACGTGTGGGTAACCAAATTGGTCTATAGTTCGGATAGTTTATATGGGAGATCTAGAGTTGCCGATTTCAGGAATGACTTAGAGATTTTCCTCTCTATGAAAATTATTTTTTGTTAAGTTTATTATATATAACTGATCATAATATGGGCGTAGTCACAATAGACGTAAATTGAACATTAAATAAGACGTTGAATTTTTTTTACATTTTTTAGTCTGAATCCTAGATATTTTTGTATGGTTCGTAATACTGAATGTTTTCGGGCAAGGAGGGATTCGAACCCCCGACACTGTAGTTCGTAGCCACATACTCTATCCAGCTGAGATACATGCCCTTTTTGGTTGGTAGTGTAGCAAAAAACCTCAATGGTGTCTTACTTTTTTTTTACTCCTGTTTATTCTAGTTTTAAATCTTAAGTTTATTTTTATTTGGGCCTTCCGAAGAAGGCCCAGTTAGTAGTTTCAAATGTTTATTGGTGTGTTAAAACTCTCTCAATAAGCCTTGAGTATTAGTCAAGAGGACGCATTGAAAGTACTGGCTCTGTATCACGATCAATTCCTTTCTCGAATCCAGCAGCCGCTGCACGTGCACGTCCTGCGTGCCAAAGGTGTCCAACAAAGAAGAAGAAACCTAATACGTAGTGTGACGTTGCAAGCCAACTACGTGGGTTTACGAAGTTTGTTGAGTTAATTTCAGTTGCTACACCACCTACAGAGTTAAGAGATCCTAACGGTGCGTGTGTCATGTATTCAGCTGAACGACGCTCTTGCCATGGTTGAATATCGTTCTTGAGTTTTGATAAATCAAGTCCGTTTGGTCCACGAAGTGGCTCAACCCATGGAGCACGCATATCCCAGAAACGCATAGTTTCTCCACCGAAGATAATTTCTCCAGTTGGTGAACGCATAAGGTATTTACCTAATCCAGTTGGTCCCTGTGCTGAAGCAATGTTTGCTCCTAAACGCTGGTCACGAACAAGGAATGTAAATGCCTGTGCTTGTGAAGCCTCTGGTCCAGTTGGTCCAAAGAATTCTGAAGGGTAAACAGTGTTGTTAAACCATACCATTACTGCTGAAATAAATGCCATTACTGACACTGCTGCAATACTGTATGAAAGGTAAGCTTCACCAGACCATACGAAAGCACGACGTGCCCATGCGAATGGCTTTGTGAAGATGTGCCATAAACCACCAAGGATCTCGATTGTTCCGATCCAAATGTGTCCACCGATTACATCTTCCATGTTATCTACACTAACAATCCAACCATCACCACCGAATGGTGATTTAAGTAAGTATCCAAAGATTACTCCTGGGTTACCAGTTGGGTAGTTAATTACACGCACATCACCTCCACCTGGAGCCCATGTGTCGTAAATACCACCGAAGTACATTGCTTTCCATACAAGAAGCCAAGCACCAAATCCAAGGAGTACGAGGTGAATTCCTAAGATTGTTGTCATTTTGTTCTTGTCTTTCCAAAGGTATCCAAAGAATGGGTACGATTCTTCAAGTGTTTCTGGTCCAATAATTGAGTGGTAAACACCACCGAAACCTAAAACAGCTGATGAAATAAGGTGAAGAACTCCAGAAACGAAGTATGGGAATGTATCAAGAACTTCCCCACCAGGACCAACACCATAACCAAGTGTTGCAAGGTGCGGGAGAAGGATTAATCCTTGCTCATACATTGGCTTCTCAGGTACGAAGTGTGCAACCTCAAAGAGGTTCATAGCTCCAGCCCAGAATACAATAAGTCCTGCGTGTGCAACGTGTGCACCAAGAAGTTTACCAGAAAGGTTGATAAGACGAGCGTTTCCAGACCACCAAGCGAACCCAGTAGATTCTTGATCTCGACCACCAACAACAAGAGTTGAATTAAAGAGCGTTTCCACGTGGAAGTACCTCCTCAGGGAATACAAGGTTTTCATGAGGCTGATCTTGAGCTGCCATCCATGCACGGATTCCTTCGTTAAGAAGAATGTTCTTCGTGTAGAATGTTTCGAACTCAGGATCTTCTGCAGCACGGATCTCTTGTGATACGAAGTCGTATGCACGGAGGTTAAGTGCTAATCCTACTACTCCAAGTGCTGACATCCATAACCCAGTTACAGGTACGAAGAGCATAAAGAAGTGAAGCCAACGCTTGTTTGAGAAAGCCACACCGAAAATCTGTGACCAGAAACGGTTAGCAGTTACCATTGAGTAAGTCTCTTCTGCTTGAGTTGGGTTAAATGCACGGAATGTGTTTGAACCATCACCATCTTCGAAAAGTGTGTTCTCTACAGTTGCTCCGTGAATTGCACAAAGAAGTGCTGCACCAAGTACACCAGCTACTCCCATCATGTGGAATGGGTTAAGTGTCCAGTTGTGGAACCCTTGGAAGAAAAGAATAAAACGGAAAATTCCAGCTACACCGAATGATGGCGCAAAGAACCAACCTGATTGCCCAAGTGGGTAAATAAGGAATACAGATACAAACACAGCAATTGGTGCTGAGAATGCAATCGCGTTGTATGGACGAATTTGTACTGCACGAGCAATTTCAAATTGACGAAGCATAAATCCGATTAATCCAAATGCTCCGTGAAGAGCTACGAATGTCCATAATCCACCAAGTTGACACCAACGTGTGAAGTCCCCTTGTGCTTCTGGTCCCCAAAGGAAAAGAAGTGAGTGTGCCATCGCGTTTGATGGCGTTGATACTGCTGAAGTAAGGAAGTTACATCCTTCGAGGTATGAACTTGCTAAACCGTGTGTGTACCATGAAGTTACGAATGTTGTTCCAGTAAGCCATCCACCAAGTGCAAAGTATGCACATGGGAATAATAAAAGTCCAGACCAACCTACGAATACGAAACGGTCACGCTTAAGCCAGTCATCTACGTTGTCGAACCAACCACGTTCCTGTTCAACTTTACCAAGAGCAATAGTCATGCTATTTACCTAATTAAATCATCATTTCATTGCATAACACATTTAAGACATATGCGCTTAAACAAGTTGGATAAAGCAATACTTTGTTTCAACTAGTACTAGTTTAGTCGATTGCATAAAATTCAGACAACTTTTTTAGTGAATCCTTGTGAAAAAGTTCTAATGCTGTAGCTTTTTTTAAGTTTAGATTAAGGGTACGCGTACAAGTGTACGCGTACCTCAGGTTATTCCTTAAGAACCGCTATTATTTTGCAATACGCGGTGGCTCACGGAAAAAGATAGCAAAGAAGAGAACTCCAAGAGTTCCCACAAGTAAGAAAGTATAAACAAGAGCTTCCATAATATTTTTCCCTCTGAATTAAATTTACACAGCTTGACGACGAGTTGTTACATCTCCAAGTTTTTGGAATGCACCAAATTCTACCTGTTCGTCTAATTCTGGATCAATACCAGCAAATACGTCACGGAAGATCGTACGTGCTCCGTGCCAAATGTGTCCAAAGAAGAAAAGGAGTGCGAAGCTTACGTGTGCAAACGTAAACCATGCACGTGGGCTACTACGGAATACACCATCTGACTGAAGAGTTGCGCGGTCAAATTCGAAAACTTCACCGAGTTGTGCACGACGTGCATACTTTTTCACTGTTGCTGGATCAGTAAAACTTAATCCATCAAGTTCTCCACCGTAGAATGATACGTTTACTCCAACTTGCTCAATCGAGTACTTCGATTCTGCACGACGGAATGGTACGTCAGCACGTACAACACCATCACTATCTGTAAGAATTACAGGGAATGTTTCAAAGAATGTTGGCATTCGACGTACAAAGAGTTCACGTCCTTGCTTGTCTGTAAATGTTGCGTGTCCTAACCAACCTGCAGCAATACCATCACCGTTGTCCATTGGTCCTGAACGGAAAAGTCCACCTTTTGCTGGGTTGTTTCCGATGTAATCGTAGAACGCAAGTTTTTCTGGAATGTTTGACCATGCATCAGAAAGTGATGCACCACCAGCAACACTTGTTTGTACACGCTTTTCAATTTCTTGCTGGAAGAAACCTTGATCCCATTGGTAACGAGTTGGTCCAAAAAGTTCAATTGGTGTTGCAGCACATCCGTACCACATAGTTCCACCAACTACAAAAGCTGCCCAGAATACCGCTGCAATACTACTTGAAAGTACTGTTTCTACGTTACCCATACGTAAACCTTTGTAAAGACGCTGTGGAGGACGAACACTTAAGTGGAAAAGTCCTGCAAGAATTCCAACAATACCTGCTGCAATGTGGTGCGCTGCGATTCCACCAGGGTTGTAAGGATCAAATCCTTCGGCTCCCCATGCTGGAGCCACTGGCTCACATCCACCTGTAAGACCGTATGGATCAGACACCCAAATACCAGGTCCAAAAAGACCAGTTACGTGGAATGCACCAAATCCAAAACAAAGAACTCCTGAAAGGAAAAGGTGAATACCAAAAATCTTTGGAAGGTCTAATGCTGGAGCTTGAGTACGTGGGTCACGGAAAAGTTCAAGATCCCAGAATACCCAGTGCCAAATTGCTGCAAGGAAAAGAAGTCCAGAAAGGATAATGTGCGATGCTGCAACTCCTTCGTAACTCCAGATTCCTGCATTGCTAGTGCTTTCACCATCAATTGTCCATCCACCCCATGATGTAGATACACCAAGACGTGTCATGAACGGAAGAACAAACATACCTTGACGCCACATTGGGTTTAATACTGGATCTGAAGGGTCAAATACTGATAATTCGTATAATGCCATTGATCCAGCCCAACCTGCTACTAATGCAGTGTGCATAAGGTGTACTGCAATTAAACGACCCGGGTCATTTAATACTACAGTGTGTACACGGTACCACGGTAATCCCATAAGCTACCTCTTAATATTCTAATAATTTACTGACTTTCTATACAAAAGTATAACATAGAATTGTGAACAGAACCAATTTAGATTTAAAGTCTACTGAAAGACGTTTAATGCAACGGTTTGAGTGCTTTTTTTTAGATTGATGGAACTGGCAAATGGAGCTCTAAAAATAGAGCTCCATGGAAAAAAGTATTCCAGTTTTTCTAGGGCTGCAGGCTCTTTTTAAAGAGGTCCTGAAATTCCCTGCTTACGAATCATAAGGAAGTGCATAAGCATGAATACAGCTGCAAGAAGCGGGAGTACAAATGTGTGTAAACTGTAGAAACGTGTAAGAGTTGGTTGTCCAACTCCAACACTTCCACGAAGAAGTTCTACTACGAATCCTCCGATTACTGGAATTGCATCTGGTACACCAGTTACAATTTTAACAGCCCAGTATCCAACTTGGTCCCATGGAAGTGAGTATCCAGTTACTCCAAAAGATACTGTAATTACTGAAAGAATTACTCCAGTTACCCATGTAAGTTCACGTGGTTTTTTAAATCCACCTGTTAAATACACACGGAAAACGTGTAAAATCATCATTAACACCATCATACTTGCTGACCAACGGTGTACAGAACGGATAAGCCAACCGAAGTTTACTTCAGTCATAATGAACTGTACTGAAGCAAATGCTTCAGCAACTGTTGGACGGTAGTAGAATGTCATTGCGAATCCTGTTGCTACTTGCACAATAAAGCAAGTGAGCGTAATTCCACCTAAACAGTAAAAAATGTTTACGTGTGGTGGTACGTATTTACTTGTAACGTCATCAGCAATTGACTGAATTTCAAGACGTTCGTTAAACCAGTTATATACTTTACTCATGATTAAATTTGGTAAGTTTAAATATTGAATGCTATTTGTGTGCAAAAATAGCAGTACACATAGTTATATGTGTTTATTTCACAGTTGGGCGTTGGATGCAAAAACAAAAAAAATTTGGTTTCTTAAAAAAGAAGAAAATGGGCAATGCATATTATTGCCCATCTTCAGTATGGTTGTCATTTTTTAAAATGACAGTTTTTAGAACTGTGTAGTCTTGGTCTCTTAAAGAGATGAACCAAGTCCTACGTATGATCCATAAAAGAAAATTGTTAAAAGACCAAGCGCAGCAAGGCCAGCAACTGTTCCTACGAACCATAATGGAATTCGTCCTGTTGTCGTGTTAGACATAGATCTTTCCCCTACAAATCTGTTTTAGTTAAAAATATAGCTTGAAAAAAGAACAGCAAGCACAAAAATAAGAAGTAAACCCCAGTAGAGACTTGTTCGGTTTAACTCTACTGTCTGTTTATTTGGATTTGGATTTGTCATACAATTCTCTCCTCTTAACGTTGAATAAATTGCATTGCTGTAATTGAACCAAGGAAGAATACTGTTGGTACTGCTAATGCGTGAACTGCGAGCCAACGGAATGTAAAAATCGGATACGTTTTAATTGACATAATAAGAAAAAGGCTAGATGAGTTCAGTGAAGCACTATATATTAGAGCTTCGAAGTTTGGCGGAATGCCAAATTAAATTGGACGGTATAAAAACCTCTTGGTGTATAAAGATTTATACACCAAAGAAATCCAATTTATTCTGGTACAAATTCATCAAGTTGTGCAAGTACACCGTAACGATCAGAAATTAAAGGAAGCACTTGGCGTTCCTCTGTGAAGTATTCATTTGGACGTGGTGTTCCGAATACATCATACGCTAAACCAGTACTTACGAAAAGCCATCCTGCAATAAATAAAGATGGAATTGTAACACTGTGAATTACCCAGTAACGAATACTTGTAATGATGTCACTAAAAGGACGTTCTCCTGTAGAACCTGACATATAAGACTCCTTCAACATTTCTTTGAAAGCTCTCGTCTAAACATTTTAAAAAATGTTTATCCACGATGCTCAATTTTATTATAGCGTTCCTCACAAATAGCGCAAAAAAATACCAACACTAAAGTTAGAATTTGTCTTTTACAGGCAATGTGAGGAACGTTAAACTGACTTTTTAAACGTTTGTTGGTGTTTTTGCCCAATCAAACCACACATGAAGAAGTTCACCGGCCAAAAGTTGAGATGCTTCGGCCACTGGTTTACGTGCACGAACAACTAATTTACGTGTTGCAAACGTATTATACGTTGTTGGTTCAATGCTTACGCGAAGTGGGCGTTTTTGTCGACTTTCAATTAACGTATCACGGAAATAGAGACGCGTTAAACTTGCATTTTGATTGTGGTCCATACTTGTCACATTACTAAGATTGTATTTGAGACTATGGAAACGCATTCGTCCACGTTCACGCCAGTAAGTTGTTCGACGAGCTAATGCAAATTCTTGGCGGTATGACCAGTTACGTAAGCTAAAGCGGGCTTCTTTTTGACGTTCACGTTTTAAATTACCTCGGCTTTCTACAATGCGTGAAAGCCCTGTTTGTGTTTCTGCAACCCAACTCTTTCCAACTCCAACCGTTTCTTTATCTTTTTGGGTAATACGACGGAAGTGTGTCATTAATCGAGATTCAGGTTTTGCTCGTTCCACTCCTTGCTCAATTCGTTCAAGTTGTGAACTGCATCCGGCTGGTGCGAAACGATCTGCAAGTTGTTCTGCAAATTCATGGGCATAGGTGTCATAACATGTTTCCATGCCATGGTAAAACGTTGAAGTTCCTTGAAGTTTTCGGTTCATTTGATTGAAAAAAGCCATCTCTGAAAGTACATCAAAGAGACCCCATGTTACTAATGTTGCAGCCTCAGCATGATAAACTGTTTCTTTTGTAAATGGGAGTGGGTTTGTTTCCGTCATTTGTGGTGAAAGCACAAGGTTGATATATGCAGGGTCTGAGGCAGAGATTGAACCTTTTGGCGGCGCCATTGTCTCATACACTAATTTATAAGCACCACGACGTTTTGCCTCAAATTCTTCTGGACTACGAGCATTTGTAAAGCTTCCAACGGGTGGCCAGCCTTCTTTCGGTTCAAATTGTCCCGGTACCGTCCAATCTTCTAAAATCATGTGAATCCATTTTGTCTCAAATGGGATAAAACCATCATTTTTAATTGTTGAAGAAAGACGGTGTGGGAAATTCCCTTTCTCTTCATATGCGGTGATACGTGCATGGAAACCATCTTCAAAAATATCTGTACTATGCACATATTTATCTTCATGGCGCATAATTAAACGGTTACATGATCCTACTGCTTCTGCAAGAGATTCATTTGAATGTTCAAAAGTTGTTCGCTTACCGCCATATTTTGTTACTGAAAGGAATCCCGACATACCTACCATGTGAGAAACTTCTTGTGCACTATATCCAAAAGTTGTAAGAGCAAAAAATGGTAAACTTACATCTTTTTTTGTTGGGCGGCCATACGTTTCTAATGCAGTATTGAGAAGTGCGTAGCGCTGAAGTGCATTTGGAAGGGCAAATTTAATTGCCCATTCAAAACGTCCCGAACGTACACATGCTGGATCCATGTATTTTGATGTTTCGACAGATCCAATAATAAATGGTTGACGAATTGTTGATTTTTTACGATCTACAATCCCATCAAAACACACTAAAAATTGTGCACAGTTACGTACATTAAAATAACCAGTAAAGATACTACGGTGTAACGTAATAAGCTCTAAATTTTTAATATAGAGAATACATGGGTAATTTAAACGGGCACGATAGAAAAGCGAGCGAAGGCGGAAACATCCCCATTTTTGGTGCACGAAACGCATTCCTTCCGTTAACATCATTGGAAGACCTGATTCGCTGGCAATGGCGCGGGCCATAAGTGTACGACCATTTCCACTTTCACCAATAAGTAATAATCCACGTGGAAGGGATTCAAGTGAATATTTTCCTGGTCGAATTGCTGCAAGAAGAGGTGTATGATCCCAAATTTCTTGAAGTTTAAGAACCATTGGCATGACTACTGGGAAAAAACGCTCGATTTTTTCAACTGTTTCAGAAGCATTTGTCTGACTTTGGCGATACAAGTATTTGCCAATTTTTTGATTCAGACTACTTTGTTCAGTTGGACCAGTTTCCATTGTTGTAATCAAATTATCCATTGTTTCAAACACTTCAAGACTTGTTTCAAATGGTGTATCTTCTTTTTCACAGCCATAGAGCCCACGAATTGCTGCTGAGTTCCAAAATGTTTCTACCGGAATTTCACCTTGTAATGCACGCTGTGGTTGATTATTTTCACCCAATAAGTGTGTGACTTGCTTTTTATACCAAAGATACATTTTTCCGTTTGGTGGTAAAAAGGCAGCACGAACACGGCGTGGGATAAGTGGTAAAATATCAATTTCCCATAAGTTAATTAAAACACCTGGGCGATATGTCTCAGTAAATCCACGGACACGACGGAATGCACTCATGAGCTCACGCATTTGACGAGTGTCACCTTCTTTTCCAGCGAGGTCTTTAAATTTAGCCCCTTGTCGAGAACGTGCTAAATGTGTGTAAAACTTATGTGTTTCGGTATTTTTACGGTGACGGCGTCCACGCCCAATACGCTGTTTTTGATAACGTGTTACGCGGCGAATGAGGCAAATAGCTACGACTGGGTAAACAACAAGAGCATTTGACTGCCAAAAACGAATTACTCGTACATGTACATTTGCGAATGCATTTGTAATATTGTCTTCGAGTTCAAAACTTGTGGATGCAAGAGAACGACTGTGTGTCTCCTTTGTTCCATGAAGAAACAGTCGTGTTTCCGTTTTAGGTTTGGTGTGTGCCTGGAATAATTTTGCTTCTGTATGACTTAAACCAGTTAATTCATCTCCAAAGTGTGAATCAGATGCAACATCAGCTTGGTTTAATTTTGCTTCAGTATACGCTGAAGCAAAGCCTGGTTCGAGATTTTCAATTGACGTGTCCGTTGTTGTTTCGGCTGGGTTGTCATCATCATCTTCTTCTGAATTTTCAAACGTGTTCTCAATGTCATCTACCATCTCATTGTCTTGATGAACTAATTTTTCAAAATCAGTTTTGTCCAATGTGGCGTGATTGTTGAGGTCAGTGAATTCCGCATCTATATCTAATTCAGCAACGGGATCTTCTGTACCGCTATCAAGATCATAAAGTGTTTCACCTTCGAGTAATTCGATGGAATCGATCTCTTCGGATTGGCCACTGTGGTTTTCAATTGTGGTTTCGAAGTTGTTGACAGTTTTAGTTGATGGGGTTGGCTCAGTTTCTGTTGTATCTTCTTCACTCAACATGTCATTGTCACTTTCGTCGAGAACTTCAATTTCGTCTAAATAATCATTCGCTTCATCTTCCATTTCATAACGGCTGTACCAACGTGCTACTTCATCGGGTGCTTTTTCGACATCGTCAAAATGAACTTTATATTGACCTAAATCAGGATCAGCCATTTTTGCAATATCTTTTACCGAAAGAAATGGATATGTCATTTGAGTGGTTGGAAGTGCCCAACCTTTCATGCCGATTAATCCAGTGTTAAGACCGGCCATTCCCGCTTTTGCTTCAATAGCAATTGGAGTCGTTTTACCACCTTTTGCCCAACTTTTCTCAGCATTTGCAAATAAGTTGTTTGCAGGTTTTTTCGGTTTTGTCGTTGCAGCTGGCCAACGTTTTGGCATCAACGCAGAATAGTTACGGAGACTACTGTCAAGATGAACTTCATCTAGCGGATTTTCGTTTTCTAGTTCATCCAGTAATGTTGGCTCAGTGTTTTCCTCAAGTTTGTTTACTTCAACTTGCGTTTTGTTTGCTACCTCGGAAGCTACACCAAGGTCTTCGATAAATGTTGGATCTTCAAAATTTTCAGTAAGATTTTGAACAATTTCGTTGATTGGTTGTTCCAGCGTTTGTGTAAGCTCCTTGGTACGTTTAGTTGGTTTTTTTGTTGATTTCTTAGGTGTTAAAGTATGCTTTTTTGGATAAAGGTCTTGTAGCGTTTTGCTATAGGTGTCGACTTGAAGATTCTGAGCTTCAACATATGACTGCGCAAATGCATCAGGAGCCATTGGCCCTTCTACTTCTGGTTGTAAAATGTCTTCAAATTCTTGAATATCATCTTGGCGTGGTGCAAAAGGCTGGTCCACTCGTAAATTTACGTCAAATGTTCGTTCAACATAAAATTTATTGTCTCCATAGACTTTAAATTCTGGCGTATTTGTTTGTGATGGGTGAACTCCGCTTGTACGAAGTTTCATTGGGACACCGCCAGTTTCAGTAAAGGATTTTTCTTGTGATCGGTTAAATGGCTTTAAATGAATTAAGTCATCGGTTGGAATACTGGTACGCAGAACATTGTGCTTTTTGTAAAACACAAGTGTTTTTGTTGTACCTTGTTCTTGGACTTCGCTTTCATATTGAATTTTACGTTCTAAACTTTCTCCATAGGCACCATAAGCTGGTGGGCTATTAACTTGGATAGAATCATGTACTTTTCGAATTCCTTCTTGGATTAAAGTGGCATGGTTTTTTTGTGCTTCTTTTGAAATCAGTACGGGCGTAAATGCACGTGGGCCTTGAAACATGCGTTTTCGTGCGTGCTCAGTTTGGCTATAATTGTGTAAATAGCTGATCATACCAAAAACATAAGAACCGAGCGCAATGGTTGCCATTGCAGAACGATAATCAAGGAATTGAAATGTTTGTCGTGCGAAACGTGGCGCTTCAGTTTCGATAAAATACTTATAACGGTATTTAAATGCAAAAGCGGGTGTAAAATCACTTCCCCATTCTCGCCATAAAAGGTTTCCAGTTAATCGCTCTCGAGGAATCATGTGTAAAAGACGACCACGCGTTACTGTCCAGACCGCGTTTGGAACATATGGCCAATAGCGCATGAAGTTATAATAAACATTCCATGTTAATTCACTCCATGCACGTTCACCACGTGCCACAAGTGTTTGGGCAATGAGTTGGGTTTCACGTTGTAACCATGGTTTTTCTGCGTATTTGTCTTTAAATTCTTTGAGTTGTGGTTCTGGGTCATTATAAACACTCCACCCTTGGACTTTTGCGTATAAAGTCTCTTCGGTGAAGAGTTCCCCACTTTCAATTTTTTCAAGATATTCACGTTTAAGTTCTTCTTGACGTGCCATTGACTTGCTATCAAATAGAATATTAAACCAGTCTTGGTTATAGGCAGGTTGTTCAAAGAGGTATTTACTAATCTCCTGGCCCTTGGTACCAGGAGGTGTTGGTACAAGATCCGTGAGTGTGACTAACTTTGTATTGTCTGAGCGCCCCACGGCTTTGTCCACGTTACTTTGGGTATCAAAATCCTCGAGTTGCACGGTCATCCTCCAATTTTTTCGTTTTTATATTTGGTAGTTGCTCGACATTGAAGAGATGCTTGTTGAAACATCCCTTCAATGTCGAGTTGAAAAACTACGTCTTTAACTTACTAATTGCTTTAAGATAAATTCTACTGAACGTGTTGAATCATCATTTGCTGGAATTCCATAAGTTGTGTAACTTGGGTCACAATTTGAATCTAAAAGGGTAATTGTTGGAATGTTTAATTTTTGACATTCTAATACAGCGTTTCGCTCATGTGGTTGACCTACAATTACCACTAAATCTGGAAGTGCGGAAAGTTGTCGAACACCGCCAAAGAATTTATCTTTGCGTTCCATTTCTTTTTCTTTTTGTACAAGTTCTTTTTTCGTTAATCCAGTTGTTTTTGGATCTTGTTCAAGAAGTTTGTTCAAATCGTTTAAGTTTTGAATACAAGATGAAATTGTTGACCAGTTTGTTAATAAACCTCCAACCCAACGTGTATTCACATAATGTGCATTACATTCTTCGGCAATGTTTTTAATTACCGGGGCAATTTGTGGGCGTGTTCCAACAAAAATAACATTTTTTGCTTTTTTAAATGCAACACGTGCTTTTTCAAGTTCATCTACTGTCTGAACAATATCTAAAATATGGATACCATTCTTCTCTTCGTAGATGTAAGGTGCCATTTTTGCATTCCAGCGGCGTACTTGGTGACCAAAGTGGACACCAGTTTCAAGCATAGCTTTTAACTTTTCTTTCATAGTTTTATTAAGTAGTTCGTTTCAAAGTCGATCAACATTCACGGTGTATCTTTACTCTAGCACATTCTAGAGAATTTACAAAGGTAAATTACTACGGAACCCGCTTCTTTACCTTAGCAAAACAATTGTTTGTAAGTCAGTGACCTTTATAAATTCAACTCAAATGAATCTCCAACGCAACCGCAGAGAGTGTAGAGTCTTTGTACAAAGACTCCACATGAATTGAGTGATTAATATAATCCAGTTCCAGCTGGGATTAAGCGCCCTAAAATTACGTTTTCTTTTAGCCCTGTTAGCCAATCAATTTGACCATTAATTGCGGCATTCGCAAGTACACGCTTCGTTTCTTGGAAACTTGCTGCAGAAATAAAACTTTCTGCTGTTAAGGCTGCACGTGTAATTCCGAGTAGTACTGGTCGGAATTTTAATTGTGGGTCGACTAGGCTTAGATGTTGCGCTCGGTACATATCAATCATGTCTCCTGATAATAAACCTGTGGACCCGGGATGTAGGATAATTACTCGCGTTGTCATTTGACGCACAATAATTTCAACGTGTTTATCGGCAATATATACACCTTGGGATTGGTATACTTCTTGAATTTCATTCACAATAAGGGCACGCAGTTGCTCGAAGCTTCGTGTACACCCATGTGTTGGTCCGTAGACACGTAAATATTTGCGCCAGTAGCAAGCTAATTGAAAGTGAATACCAGAAAAGCGTTTTTCGACTGGTTCACGCGCTTCGAGTAATTCATCAATTTTTGGTAAACCTTGTACAATGTCACCCGCATCGGATTGTTCAAATTGTAAGCGTCCTAAAACACTATTCTTTTTAATCAAATCACCATCTTTGATCTTTAATTCGGTTACAACACGGTTTGGTAATGGATACGGTTGCACATGGCGGATTACAATATAGTTTTCACTTAAGAAAATAATTTGTCCCGAAACGGGACTACGATGCGTTGTTGTAAGTAAATCATCAACACGAATGAAATCTCCAACATTTACACAAACCTTTTTATTTTTTACTGAAAAAACTTGTTGATCTGTTTCCGTCAGCATTAATGTTGACACGCGAATTTCTCCTGGCGATTTTGCATATGTAGATGCTTTGCCTTTGAGGTCAAATGGGAAAAGTGTACGTTTTGCAGCCATAGTTTGCGTAGGTTCAAATGCTGGAAGAACGTTTAAATGTGTTGCTGTTGGAGTAAAGTGTGCTGGTGTCTTAATCTGGGATTTTTGTAATACAAACTTTTTCTGTTGTGCGTATAAACTTCGGCAGATTAATTTTTTACCTGTGGTGATATAGGTTCCAGAAGTGCGGGTTGTCAGCATTAGATTTTCGCTCTTCGGGTCATTCGCTTGTTTTTGTTCATGCACTGTTTTGAAGGCAACGGTATTTGTTGTTTGTTGCTGCATTGCTGCTAAGCCTTCATATCGTACGCCATATTTAGTGAGCTTTGAATGTGCTTTTTTGGGCGTCCAACTACGTAAACCAAAATTAGCTTTGGTTGTTTGGTCAGTGTTTGCAGTCCAAGATTTGGGTTTAACAAAATTATTTTTTGTCATTTGACTACAGGTTACAGTCGCGTGTTGGCGCTGTCCCCAATATTCAGTTTTTTGAAGTGCTGTATATTTACGTTTAATTACTGCATGCCCTGCTTCTTCTTTTGTTTGTTGCAAGACATTTCTTTCTTGTGTTGAATTGAGTGTTGGATAGAAGCCAGTTGTATAGCAATCGCCTGGACGTTTTTCAATGGTTTCTTCAATTTCTTCAATTTTTGTTGGTTGCTTGATAAGTGTTCCCGCAAGAATCCACATTAAGACATCTCGACCCTTATACCATTTTGCAGCTTTTGTTTGTTTAACATTGTCAGGGAGAGTCGAGAAATAAATTTGCCCATCTAAAGTTGCCAAAAATTCTTTGCTTGAACGGTCACTACTTGCACCATTTTCATCATATTGATCCGTTACTAATTTTGCCGCTTGCGAAGTTAAGGTTTCAACACGCGATACTTCGGCTAATGTTTGATGAAAGAAAATCGGTTGCCCAGGAGCTACGAATAAAAGAGTTAAGGGTGGGAATTCCAGAATTGATTTATGGTCCCCATTTACAATTTTTAGTTTAATACTTTGATAAGTAAGAAATGCTGTTTCTCCATATCGTGAATTAACTTTACGACCGCGAGGCATTCCACTATAAAAAATAGTTCCTGCATGTGGAGCGTAAACTTTTTCTGTTACTTCTCCGGCGAATACTCCACCAGTGTGGAATGTACGCATGGTTAATTGTGTTCCAGGTTCACCAATTGACTGGGCGGCTAAAACACCTACGGCATCACCAAGTTGAACTAGTTTTTGGTCGGCTAAGCTCCATCCATAGCAAAGCTGGCAGACAGAATGGAAGTGACAGGTAAGTGGAGAACGCACGCGTACGCTTGCTCGATGTTGTAATTTTGCCGCAAGACGGGGGGTAATTGTTTGGTTTTTTTGACCAAGAATTTTACCGGTTTGAGAATCTACAATACGTTCCGCTAATACACGACCGACTAATGAAGATTCAATTGTTTTTGGGTTTGGCTTAACAGGAAGACCACTCGATGTCCCACAGTCTAATTGTTGAATAATTACACTTTGTGCTACATCGACGAGACGTCGTGTTAAATACCCGGAACTTGCTGTACGGAGAGCCGTATCTACAAGTCCTTTACGGGCCCCATAACACGAAATCATATATTCAGTAACGGTAAGCCCTTCACGGAAATTACGTCGAATTGGGAATTCAATAATTTGACCTTGTGGGTCAGCCATGAGACCACGCATTCCTACTAATTGTCGAACTTGTGAAATATTTCCTCGTGCTCCAGAGAATGCCATCATGTACACGGGGTTAAAAATGTCAGTTTCGCGGAAGTGTGCAATTACTTCCGTTTTTAAACTGTCGTTTGTTGTATTCCAAATATCAAGTGCTTTTTCTAAACGTTCTACAGCAGTACTTTGTCCACGCTTAAAACGAATTTCATTTTCATAAATTTCATTTTCTGCATTTGCCATAAATGCTGCTTTTACTGGAGGCACTCGTAAGTCATCAATTCCAAGAGAGATTCCAGCGGCGGTGGCATAGTGGAATCCCATTGTTTTTAATTGGTCAACAAGATGTGTTGTTTTTGTCGTTCCATAAGTGAGAAGAACCCATTTAATTAAACGTTTCATCTCATTTTTATCGACGGTACGGTTACAAAAAAAGGTTTTCATACAAAAGATTATTAAAAATAACACGGCCTGGTGTTGTTCGGATAAAAAATTCCGCATGTGGTGCTGTAGCACTTGGCGCTGGAATTGCAGATGTCATTTCTGGTACTGTTACAAACTCCGTTGGGTTCGTTGCTCGAGTTTCAAGGGCTGAATGCTCCATAATATAGTTTTTATAAACTGTACGTACTTGACCCGAACCCGATAAAAGCATTTGGAGTGGTTCTGGGCTATCCGTATGGATACCAGCATGCCAACGTACCCAAATCCACTCATGCATCTGAACTTTCCCAAGTGAGAAACTTTGTAACACTTGATCAAAGTTTGAGAAAATCCCTTGGTTGATTGTTTTGGCTTTTTGATGTTTGTGTTCAAGTACACGACGTTTTGTCATTTTCTCAGTTGGTTTTGATGCTGTTAAATAGTAAAACCCAAGAATCATATCTTGACTTGGTAAGATACTTGGTTCACCTGTTGCTGGTGAAAGCCAGTTATGCGTTGCAAGCATAAGAAGTCGCGCTTCGGCTTGTGCTTCTAATGACAAGGGAATATGCACAGCCATCTGGTCACCATCAAAATCGGCGTTAAAAGCGGGACACACAAGTGGGTGCAATTGGATTGCACGACCAGGTAAAAGAATTGGTTCAAATGCTTGAATTCCGAGACGGTGTAAGGTTGGAGCTCGGTTCAGTAAAATTGGATGCCCATGCACCACAGTTTCAAGTGTTTCCCAAACAAGTGGTGTTCGGCGCTGAATTAAGTTTTTTGCTGCACGAATATTTGTAACATCAGCATGTGCTAATAATGCACGAATCACAAAGGGTTGAAATAATTCAAGTGCCATTTCACGTGGTAATCCACACTGGTGTAAACGTAATTTTGGTCCAACAACAATTACGGAACGACCTGAATAGTCCACACGTTTCCCTAATAAATTTTGTCGGAATCGACCTTGTTTACCTTCAATAACTGCTGTTAATGATTTAAAAAGTGTACGGTTTGCACGCATCATTGGTTTGGCAAGACGTCCATTATCAATGATGGCATCAACTGCTTCTTGTAAAAGTACAAGGTCATGTCGAATTAATAAATCGGGTAAATACTCGGGATCAAATAAACTAATGAATTTGTCAAAACGAATTTTACGATAGATAAGTCGACGATATAAATCATTCATATCTGCCGCTGCAAATCGTCCACTGGACATTTGAATCATTGGTCGTAAATCTGGTGGTAATACTGGGAAGAGAGAAATAATCATCCATTCTGGACGAATATTTTTTCGTAAGAGTCCACGAATACAACGGAGTCGCTTTGAATATTGACGAACTTCTTTACTCATTCCATGAGTTTTTTGTGATGTTCGGTCATATTTAGTTACATCCACTTTACGATTTAACATTTTATTTACATCGTCTTGCCAAAACGACATTTCGACATTTGGATCAAATTTTGTAAAGTACGATTGTTTTTCAATGTCTTCAGCTGTTTGACGAAAATTTGTTGCAACCGGATGGCGAGTTGGTTGTTTCTGTTCTAGTGCAACACCAGTTGGTACAGCTAATGCAGCAGCAGCGCCAATTTGGCTATCAATTTCATTTTGTACTGAGCGTGCATCTTGCTTTTGTAATTCGTATTTAAACTTTGCGGTTAAAACACGCTCTAAGAACTCGAGATCAATATTATGTAAAAAGGTTTCAATGGCCTGTGCACCACAATTTTCAATGGATTGTAAACCAGCACGTCGGATAATTTGTTCTTTATTCCATGGTGCAGGTTTATCGAGTAATCGTTGTGGAGTTCCTGCAAAAAATGGCGAGAGTTGTTTCCACTGGTTTACTGCCCAAATAGAATGTGGGTGTACACAGTAATTGATTGCGTTCGGTAAACTCGCAGAATATTCCGAGAAGTAAATGACTTCGGTAATTTTACGGGCTTTAATCGGTAATAAATTTGCTAAGACGTTCGGGGTATTTTTGAAATACCACATGTGGGCCACAGGTTTACGTAATGTAATTCGACCCATTCGATAACGTCGCACTTTGACATCAGTGGGCTCCACTTGGCAATATGGACAAATTTCGACCACGGATTTCGGGACGTTTACGTCTTGAATGGTTGTTGGATCTTCGTCAGGAGATGTTTCTACTGGTGTTGGACGATTTTGGCGGCGTTTTGTTTTACCGCAAGTGCATTCGCCATTCACTGTGGAACCAAAAATTTTTTCACAAAAGAGACCCCCACGTTCAGGTTTAAACGTACGGTAATTAATGGTATCCGCTTTGAGAATTTCACCAATATTTTCCCCTGTTGGAAGTGACCGTTGTGACCAACGGGCAATTTCATTAGGCGAAGCTAATTGAATTTGAATAAATTGTGTACTCATAAGACAGCGGTAGAAATTAAGGTTTATCGAATTTGTGAAAGTGTCATATCAAGACATAATCCGCGTAATTCGGAAACAAGGACTTTGAACGATTCTGGGATGCCTGGTTTCGGTAAGAGTGTTCCTCGGATCATCGCCATGAAGGCATCAGTACGACCATTCATATCATCGGATTTAATCGTTAACAGTTCTTGGAGAGTGTAAGCTGCTCCAAAGCCTTCAAGTGCCCAAACTTCCATTTCGCCAAGACGTTGACCACCGTGTTTTGAACGTCCACCAAGAGGTTGCTGTGTCACTAATGAATATGGCCCAGTTGAACGCGCATGAATTTTATCATCCACAAGGTGAACTAATTTTAAAATATACGGGTAACCTACAGTGACCGGTTGTTCAAACGGTAAGCCGGTACGTCCATCAAAAACAATTGTTTTTCCTGGTGCACTTGGTCGGAATAACCATTTTTGTTGTGTCATTAATCGAGCTTCATACAAGTATTGGTAGACAAAACCTCGAGAAATTTCATCTCCATGCATTTCATCAAATGGAACAACTTTAAAGTTTTTCTCTAATGTATGCGCTGCTAAACCTAATAGACATTCAAAAATTTGCCCAACGTTCATACGTGAAGGTACCCCGAGTGGGTTAAGAACCATATCTAATGGTTGTCCATTTTGAACAAATGGCATATCTGCACGCGGGAGGATGTTTGAGACAATTCCTTTATTTCCATGACGTCCAGCGACTTTATCGCCGATTTGTAAACGACGTTTTTGAACTAAATAAATGAATACTTCCCCGGTTGATTCAAAGGCATTTGCCTCTTCTTTAGCATTAAATTTTTTTGAGGTGCAATTAAAACGGCGATCTAAAATTCGTCCAGAAACACCGTGTGACACACAAAAAGATGTATCTTTTACTTGTCGTGGTGTACCACCAAAAATGGCGCGGAGTAATTTTTGTTCTGGTGTTGTTTCGGAATCTTTTTGCGGTGAAATTTTTCCAACAAGAACATCACCTGATTCAACCCAGGTTCCAACTTTTACAATTCCAAGTTCATCTAGATATTCATTATTTGCTACTGCCGGCGTAAAGTATTCTTGACCATCTTGTAAACGTGCTGTTTCAACGTCATAACGTTCAATATGAATTGAAGTGAAAAGATCATCAAAGACTAAACGTTCACTTACAAGCACAGCATCTTCAAAGTTGTAGCCTTCCCATGGCATATATCCAACGAAAATATTTCGACCAAGCGCTAATTCGCCACCGAATGTCGCAGTGTTATCGGCTAAACAATCTCCTTTTTGGACCCATGTATTGGCTTCAACTAATGGACGGTGGTGAAGACATGAATCTTGATTTGAACGGTGGTAGGATTCTAATTCAACAGTGTGTGAAATTAATTTAAAATTTGTTCCTGTTGGATCATCTTTTGGCGTTACGTATTCAATTCGTTGGGCATCAGCGTATGTAACATATCCTGTTTGTTTTGCAACGAGTAAACTACCGGAATCACGTGTAATACGCCCTTCTAACCCAGTTCCGACAAATGCACGTTCAGATCGAAGCAGGGAAACGGCTTGACGCTGCATATTGGATCCCATTAACGCACGGTTTGCATCATCATGTTCTAAAAAAGGAATGAGTGCCGTTGCAATTGACATAAATTGAATTGGGCATAAACCAAGGTAATCAATTTTTTTCGGGGCATGCTCGGTAAAAGCACGGCGTAAACGTGTTGAAACACGTGGTTTTGCTAAATTTACATCACCTGAAGCTAAAACAGCTTGATCTTCATAACATGCGGTTAATAAAAAGAATCCTTGAGTATTCGGTCGGATTTGCTCTTTTTGCATTTTATAGTAAGGAGCCATTACGAAACCATCGGGGTTAATCTGAGCAAATGACGCCAATGAGCCAACTAACCCAGCGTTCTTTCCTTCTGGAGTTTCAATTGGGCAAACACGGCCATAATAACTTGGGTGAATACCACGTACAATAAGTCCAGCGCGATCACGGTGTAAACCACCCGGCCCAAGTGAACTTAAACGACGTTTATGCGTTACTTCAGCTAATGGGTTTGTTTGGTCCATAAATTGTGATAATTGGCTTGAACCAAAAAATTCACGCATTGTCGATGAGATAACTGACGTACGGACAAATGAAGTCCAGCGAGCATGACGTGGGTTCACCGCCATTTCTTTACTTTTTTGGCGTAATTTTTCTTTTGTGTGCCCACTACGCCCTTTAACCTGTAATTTACGGGTAAGTGGACTTCCCATCTTTGTTTGCTTCATTGCACGACGTTTCTTTGCTTGGCGTGCAAGAAGGGCCTGTTCGGTTGGATCTGGAAAAAAGGAAGCTGCCACTGCAGGATCATTTAAGCGTGTTTTCACAACACGTTCTAAACGATTTACTCCGATACGAAATTGCGTTTGAATTAATTCACCAGAGAGACGAACACGTCGATTTTTTAAGTGATCAATATCGTCTAATAAATGTGTTTGCCCTGCTTTTAAGCGAATAAGGCAATCGACTCCAGCTAAAAGATCTTCAGGTGTTAAAGTTAAATAATCAGTTTCACGTGTTAAACGTAATTTACGATTAACTTGTTTTCGACCCACTTTGCTAAAACTGTATCGGCGTGGATTAAAGAGCGTATCATAGAGAAATTTTTTACCAGCTTTAACAGTTGCTGGTCGGGTTGGGAAAAGTAAGCTCATCATTACGATAAGAGCCTCATTTCGAGATTGTACCCAACCTACTGCATCACGAGTATCCATTAATAATAATGGATCATAAACTGCATCAATAATGTCAGCATATGAAAATCCGACAGCCTGAAGTAAAAGTGTTACTGGAAGTGGGCGTAAATTATCAATTTTAACATACATGATGTTATCCACTCGTGAACCACGCTTTGTTTCAAAACGCAGCCAGGATCCATAGGATGCTAAAAAGCTCACCATGAAAGTATCACGGTTTTTGGCATCCGTTTGACGCTTTAAGTACACTCCAGGGGAACGTACCATTTGGTGAACTACAACGCGGGGTGAGCCGTTAATAATGAAATTTCCTGACGTTGTCATTAAAGGAAGATTACAAAATTTTACAGGCACATATGCGGAAAGGCGTAAAAGTGGGAAGCGGATAATTGCTGGTACAATTAATGGAGCTTCATACGTCGTAACATTTGCCACGGCACTTTCTGGAGTATGCTTTGGGAGTTTAAAATAATAATCTTCAGTTTTAAATTCAATGGTAAAGTCACGGTGTTCTACGGCTTCAGTAGCTAAGCGTTTATCTAAAAAAGATTCCGTAGGTGCAGTCTTCGTTGTTTGAAGTTTTTTAAGTTTTTGTTTATGAACGCGTTGGGCACGATCCCCATGAATTTTTGAAATTGCGAGTAATTCTTCCCCAATGCCACGTTCAAGAAAACGACGGAAACTATTACGTTGTGTTTCCACTAAATTAGGAAACGCTGAGTTTTGGCGAAAAAGGCTCATAAAAAAATCCAGTACAACCCAAGTGGTATCACTGACAAGAGCCCTGATACCACTTTGAATGGGTTTTTTGATTGAAAATCTTGTGCAATTCAAGTAGGCTTTAAAATAATCAATTCTCACATCAAGGCGGTGTAGCCAAGTGGTAAGGCAGATGACTGCAAATCATTTATCCCCCAGTTCGAATCTGGGCACCGCCTAACTAATTCTATTTAAAAAATATTAAATATACTCGGAAATATTATTCGTTCGTTTTATCCAATTCTGAATTTTCCTCTGGATGCCCAATATGTTCACAGTAGGTTACAGGAATGTGCTCGGGTGGTGCATCAGCGTCAGTTTCTGTTTTCCATTTTACGGGACGCCCTTCTAAACCAGCTTTTTGTAAATCCGAAAGTACTGTTTCACCTTTTTGAAATGGCGTACGCGTATCGGGTTTTTCCCAAAGTGAGGGTTCACTTCCCATATCATGTTCCGCTTTGGTAGGTCGGCGATCTACAACTTCGTGCGTATAGTATCCTTTCGGATGGCGTCGAGTGTAGCGTTCCTTTGGTGAAAGTTCTGCTTCAGTTCCACGAGGGTAAATTTTTTCTTGAAGTTTGATAATCTCTTCTTCATAGTGTTGAATCTTTTTTCGAAGCCGTTTAATTTCAATTGAGGAAACATTATTGTAGTCTCCGGATTTATCACGGCGGAAAATGAGTACAACATCACGTGTTAATCTTGGATCATCTAAAACATATACATCCATGTTTTTACGTTCATAGTCATGTACTTTTGTGACCATTTCTTCAAGTAAAGGTTTTTTACGTTTGAGCATGGATTCGGCTGACTGACGAAGACGGATAAAACGTTGTTGTTCTACCATATATTTATGAAACTCTTTCGGAACTTTTGCTAAGCGTTCCGAAAAGGACTCTTTATCAAACTTTGGAAATACGGATTTAAACATGGTACAATTCCTCCGTTGTTTTAATTTCAAGTGTGTGAGTTTCTGGACTTTCTACTTATATTATACGGCAAGCCAACATAATAATTTACAAGAATACGAACAAATTCAAATTTTTAACTTTCTTCGTTCTTGTTAATGTAGTATGGTGCGTAAAATCAGTAGAATAAAAAGGAGTTTGGGGGTTCACGCTCGTTCAAAAAATCTTGCCTATTTGCTGCAACCGTTAGGTCCTGACAAGGTTTCAGTTCAACTTTCCAACAGCGTAAACCTTGTTCCGATTTATACCAATTTTTGTGAGGCTCCGCAAGTTTTTTCGACTGTTTTTTCCTGATTTTTTGAGACTAGACGGACTCGAACCGCCGACGTTTTCGGTGTAAACGAAACGCTCTACCAACTGAGCTATAGTCCCTTTGGGTAGTACTTAGTGTACATGAAGAATAAAGATTCTGGCAATTTTTAATTGGCGCAGAATACAAAGCGCCAATCACTTTTTGAACACAATAAATAAATTAGCCATGCTGAGTTTATCCTTGTCGTTGCTTATGCTTTGGGTTTGTGCAAATAACCATTACTTTTCCGTGACGACGGATTACACGGCATTTAGGACACATTTTTTTTACTGATGAACGAACTTTCATACATCTCCTTAAAATTACTATGCATTGAGTGTGTATTACTGGGCGAACGACCGGGATCGAACCGGCGAGTGAAGGAGTCACAGTCCTTTGCCTTACCACTTGGCTACGCCCGCCAGACACTTGGTCTATACAATATCAAAGAACACGTCTAATGTCTACAGATTCATCTTGTTCACACCTATCTTTGTTACTTTACAAAGAGTAGGCATGATGAATGCAAACATCCAGAAAGAAAATTAAAGAGCGGATAACGTGACTCGAACACGCAACGTCCAACTTGGAAGGATGGCACTCTACCATTGAGTTATATCCGCTTGTATCTGTATACTAACATATCTCTGCTATTTGTCTAGCGTCAATCAAAATAAAAATATATAAGCCGAATTCTGTAAACTTGAGGTTATTTATCTGGAAAAAACATTACTGCCTTTTTCTAGCAAGATACTGTGCATTGTACATGAAAACACCACACATTAACTTTTGCTCTCAATAAGGGTATACCAACCTTCTACTTCACAATAGAGGCTTGTTTTTGCACCTCCACCAGCGAACTGGTAAGTTTGTTTTCTGTGGCACTATCCTCACATATGCATTGATATGCACTCAACATTATTGAGTTATTTTTCATGTAATTGAGAGTTCGGACTTTCCTCAAAAATATTCTCTATTTTTGCAACCTCATATTTTTATAGTTGAGTACTAAACAAAAATGGCGGGGACAGGATTCGAACCTATGACCTTAAGATTATGAGCCTTACAAGCTACCAGACTGCTCTACCCCGCTTCTATGTAGTAGTAGTATAGAATAATGTGCAGAGCAAAGGTATTAATTTCCTTAACTCTGCAAAAATCTTGTTTCTGACACCAATGATGAACGAATGAATTTTATCTTTCATTCACCCCTTACTTGGGCGGTAAGCTACTGATTTTGTGATCGTAAACGTTGCTTTGCACTTTGACTTAATTTCACTGGTGGTTTATTACCATTGAGCTCACGTCGTACATCTGCTTCTGTTTTTGTTAAATCAGGTGTCGGAATTGATTGCTCCATAAGATCACGAATTTCCATTGCTTCGGCAACAGCTTCGGCAAGTTCGGCTTCTTTTTGTGCTACGAGTTCTGGTGATACTGGATATGCAGTTCCAGTTCGGATTACATGTGGAAGGCGAGAAAAGATTTCATCTGTTACAATACGCTTTGGTTTGTTTTCTAAGAAACGGAGTTGTACCGAGAGTTCCTTATCTTTTGCTAAAAGTTCCTCTTTACTCATCTTTAAAAGATCTTCCTTCGTTACTGTTTTTCGCATTTCAAGCGCCGGAACTGATGTGTAGTGCCATGGTACACGGAATTTCGCTGGGAGTTCGTGTAATTTTGCATATGAAAGACCCATACGTTTATGCGCCATGTTCATTAATTCATATGAACCCACCGGCTTCACTCGGTTTCCATACTGGTCAATTTCCCATGGTACCGAATCGAGGAATTTGTTTGAATTCGTCTTAATTTTTTCTAATTCAAATTCATTCGTAGCTTTCTGATAGATGTGCTTTCGGAATCCTTCTTTTGGATAATGTGCATCTGTAAAACGGACGTCTAATTCACTAACATACGGTGACCCATTAAGATCAACCGAATATGGGAGATAATTTGAACGTTCTGATGGTGGCACAAGGAAAGTAAGGTTTTGATCAATTTCATGACGAATTTGAGCAAGCTCACGTAAGTATTCTGGAATGTCACGTTTTTCGTAATCTGGTTTTGGTAAAAGTGAATGAATACCAGCACGTAATTTAAATGTTCGTGGTGTTAAGCCTTGCCATACATGGTGAGCTAATTCCTCCTTATATGCTTCATCATCTTCAATATAACGTTCACGTTTTAAGTTAACTTTTGCAAAACGCTGTCGGACGTTATAGAAGATATTGTTCTTCCACATATTTTTTGGATCTTGTTTTACTCGTACATCACTTCGGTTTCCACTTCGGATGTTTGAATAGTGAACTTGTAATTCATCATCTGCTTTTTGCGTTGCGTCCACTTTTTTCTTTTTGGCTTCGCTTGTTTTACGCTTGCTTTCCTCCGACGATGATGGACTTGCTTCAATTTCAGGTGCATTTGGGTCGGCCCCTGGGAGCCAAATATATCCACGGGATACAGCAAGTTTATAACGATCAAACGTTCGTGGGAAATACGTCATTAAGTTATCTGTGTACGGGAAAATAAGTTGACCGGCATTCGTCTCTAAAAGAGAAAGTGCCATACATGTTGTTAACGCAAGAGCTAAACGGTTTGCAGTATAGCGGCCAAGTCCACGTGCATTTCGGGAAGTTTTCCCAAAAATACGATAACCAACTGTTGCCCAAAGCCCAACAACAGTACCTGCCGCCATAAGAGTAAAACCAAGAAGGTATAAAATTACATTTTCAGGAATTGACGCCATGAAAACATATTGTGTTCCTTCAATCTCCCATGGGTTACAAAACATGAGAAAGAAACTTGCGAAGAAGAAATTGAAACCTTCGCGACGTGTTCGAATTGGTCCGTACGTTAAATCGGCATATGCAATATTTTCCCAGAGATCAAGGGCAATTCGGATAAGCATTACAAACCCGGCACAGAAGAGTGCCGGTTCTAATAAATACCAAATTTGAATAAGATCACGCCATCCAAAATATGTCATGGCAAAAAACACTACTTGTCCAGCAATGGTTCCAGCCACAGCCAGTTGTCCTTTTTGTTTTCCTTCATAGAGATAACGCTTAAGGGCCACCAACCAAGGTGCCATTGGGACAATACCATAGATAAAGCCATGGTAAAGACCTAAAACTAATGAATTTTCCATAGAGTAATTTCCTACAATAAAGTATATGTCTACCTTCGTATTGACTTCTGTACTATTGCACAGAGAAGCCGTAAGGAAGAAACTCGATTTAGTGCGTTAGAAAGTTAAATCTATCCAATGCTATAAATATTAAAGAGACCCCTTTCTGAATTCAGTAAAATACTTACTGTTTTTTAAGTAGTTTACCATGTCCGAAAAAATCAGTCTATGAGGTCTTTAAATTTATTATTTTCATTGTACAGATTGAAGGGATCTCGTCAAAGATCCCTTAAAAAAAGATACATTTATTCCGTTTCGCTACTTGCTACATTGTTTGACACAAAACCTTGTGCTTCTTCATCTGTATCAAGAGGAGCTGGAGGGTAATAAAAACCTTTCGCTTTACGTGTTGTTAAAGACTTTCCTAATGAAAGTGCCACACGCGCTGCATCAAGGGCTTTACGTCGCCAATGCATTGTGCGCATTTTTGATTGTGAATTTGATTGTCGTCGCTTTGGTACAGCCATAAAACCGTCTCGCTATAATAATTATTATTCAATAGTGTACAGATATTTTTGTTTTTGTCCATTTAAGAAACGAACCTTAGCTAAAATTGCTTAGAAAGAAGGTTTGCTTTATTTCGGAACAAGTCCATCAGCTTTTCCAAAACAGAAAATATAGCATCTCTGTCGAAACGATTTAGCAACCGGTTAGAAATAGAGAGACTACAAAAGCTTATTATTTACGCAGGTGCTCCTACTGTCGCTTTTGGGGGTGCGCCTGGAATATCTGGACCAAGTGTTTCTGCTCCATTATGCGCTTGTGCCACCGAGTCAACTAACCCATATGCACGAGCCTGGTGTGATGATAAGTAATTATCACGATCAAGGTCTAAAGCAATTTTCTGAAGTGGTTGCCCTGTTAAATTTGCATAAAGTGCACCTAAGAGATCACGTAAACGTAAAATTTCTCGTGTTTCTGTTCCAATGTCACTTGCTTGCCCTTCATACCCACCTTGTGGCTGGTGAATCATAATTCGGGCATGTGGGAGAGCTAATCGGTTCCCTTTTTCTCCACCTGCTAAGATGAATGAAGCCATAGAAGCGGCAAATCCAATACCAATGGTTTGAACGGGCGCACTTACATAGTTCATAATATCAAAAGTTGAAAGACCTGCTGTTACTGATCCTCCAGGTGAGTTAATGTAAATAAAATGTGGACGAGATGGATCTTCAGCACTTAAATACAACATAATACCATTGAGTTGGTTTGCAAGTTCGTCATCGAGAACTGACCCTAAAAAAAGTACACGTTCACGATATAAGCGGTTATATAAATCAATCCATTGTGGACTTGCTTCTCCTGGTAAACGGTAAGCCACTTTGGGCACTCCAATAGGCATAATTCGATATATAGTATTTGATTTTACGAGTTCTTTGAACTTGATATGCCCTTTTTTGTTTAATAAGGCGAGTTAAGCTCAGAAGAATGTTGAATTCGTTTTTTATTTTTTAAAATTAAATTTCTCTCGGTTCGCAGCAGCGCTGGCCGACGAGAATGTAACTCCTTTTTGAATAGCCAAGTAGCATTTGCCTGACTGAAGTGACTATATTTATTGTAAGTAGTATGTCTTGAATAGCACATTAATTACAGTAATTTCAGAGTTCGATTTAATGTCTTAGTTGAGTAAATCAGACTAAGAGTACCAGGAGTATAGATAAAAAGAGGAAAAAGCACAATTATTCCTCAGATAGACCCGAGAGGATTACTACGTTTGTTTTTGTTGTTAGATTTTTGTAATGTGAAAAAATACCCCCAAGGGAATTCGAATCCCTGTTACTTCCGTGAAAGGGAAATGTCCTAGGCCTCTAGACGATGGGGGCATATATTGGTATCGGCTGTATAATACATTCCGTTCCTATGAAGGATTTTATAATGAATCACTTCGGTATGTCAATAAAAATTTCCAAATGAAAGAGGCAGACACCAAAGATGTCAGAATAATGAACGTATTTTCGTTGCCTTAGAGAGGACTCGAACCTCCACGCCGTAAAGCACTAGCTCCTAAGGCTAGCGTGTCTACCATTCCACCACTAAGGCGTTCATTATCTCTATTTTACTGAACTTTGGGCGTAAACGGAAAAGAAATAGGAAAATCGTTTCTAAAATTATCGCCCTGTCGTTTGTAACCAGTTTTGTGCTTCACTATAGTTTAGCGGTGCTAAACGAATGGCTTCTTTCCAATATTCAGCAGCTTTTTCAAATAATGTTTCTGAATCTGGAATATTTCCAGCTTCAAGCGCTTGCTCACCACGATAATGGTAAATAACTGCAATATTATTTAAAGCTTGAGGAAGTGATGGGTTTCGATCAAGCGCCTGATAATAATATTCAAGAGCTTTTGTGTGTTCTCCATTACTTGTATGGATTAATCCAATGTTATAAAAAATAAAACTACGATCATATGGATCAACTTCTAAACGCATTGCTTGCGCATAGTTTTGTAATGCTTCTGCATATTCACCTTCTGCTTGTGCAGACATCCCATCTCGGTAATACACAAACGCTTCTTTTTCATTTCGCGTTGTGGGTAAAACTTTTAATAAAATGTCCGCTACAACGGTAAAGGTTTTATCGATAAAATTATCGTTTCGTTGTGAACGTGGCATATAAAATAAAAACAAATAAAAAAAAAAATGGCGTGTCAAACTGTAGAGGACACGAAAAGGAAGAAAATGAAAGTTCTTTTGATTGAATATAACTCTCCTGGTACAATACTACCACTGTATAGTCCTATTCGACTACAGCAAAAGAAAAAATTATTAAACTAAAAAAACTTAGGAGAAAAAACATGGCTCGTTATCGTGGACCCCGAGTGAAAATTGTACGTCGTCTTGGAGAGCTTCCTGGATTAACTTCAAAAGTACCAAACCGTACTTACCCAGCTGGACAGCATGGACCTTCTGCAGGAATGCAGAAAATGTCACAGTACCGTGTACGTTTACAAGAGAAACAAAAATTACGTTACAACTATGGTGTAAGTGAAAGCCAACTTTTAAAATACGTTCGACGTGCTCGACGTGCAAAAGGATCAAGTGGTGAGATTTTACTCCAACTTCTTGAAATGCGTTTAGATAACACAGTTTTCCGTCTTGGTTTTGCACCAAGTATTCGCGCAGCTCGTCAATATGTATCCCACGGACTTATTACTGTAAATGGAAAAGCTGTTACGATTCCAAGTTACCATTGTGTAACAAACGATACAATTTCAAGTACAGCTGCTCCAATTCTTGAATATAGCAAAACATTTGGTGGTGAAATTCCATCGCACCTTAAACTTGAAAATGGTAAAGGTACAGTTCAACGTCCAATTACACGTTCGCAAATTGCTTTAACGATTAATGAATTATTAATTGTAGAGTACTACTCACGTAAAGGATAAACAGAGCATCTCTATACTTATTTTTTATTTGTTTAAATAGAATGGGTTCTTTGACCGAATATTCGGTCAAAGAACCAAGGCCTAGCTTAATCTTCATGTTCTTCAAAAGGATCACGAAGTTCTTGTGAAGGTGGTCCAAATCCCATATAGATTGAATACCCAGTTACACTAATAAGAAGGCACCAAAGAAAAACGGCTGTAAAAAATGCTGGTGTTTCCATAGTTGTCAAAGAATCAAAATTTCGATAAATTTTAAAATAGAAAGTAAAAAAAAACAAATAGATGTTAACACTTTATTAATATGGCTACAAAAGTAAGCGTACCAGCAAGCGATGGTAAACTTCCTGGAACAGGAAAAATTACACGATTAGGAACAGTATTACGTCCACTTAACTCAGAGTACGGAAAAGTAGCTCCGGGTTGGGGTACAACAGTAATTATGGGAGTATTCATTGCATTATTTGCAGTTTTCCTTGTAATCCTTTTAGAAATTTACAACCGTTCATTACTTCTTGATAATGTTGGTGTAGATTGGCTCTCAAGTACTGGATACTAAGAAACGAGTCCTAAGCGAACCTTGTTTTCGTTAAAGTAAACTAAAAATTCTTTTGGGAAGTCGAAAGGCTTTCCAGAAGAATAAGTAAAAAGAGTGTGTAATCACAAAAAAGTTGCTTCTTTTGCCGTTTTTCGGCATAGTACAGACAACATCACTTCTGGGATTGTAGTTCAATTGGTTAGAGCACCGCCCTGTCACGGCGGAAGTTGCGGGTTCGAGTCCCGTCAATCCCGTTTTTCCTAAATAGTTAATGTAGTTTGCTACTTTGTGACAAAAGCGAGAATAAAAAAATCAAAGAAATAACGTGAAGGTTTTTTAATTCTTTCCTATACTATTAAATGTCGCCTCTATACCTCTGAATTTGGTGAACCACTTCCTAAAGGAGAAAAACTCATGGCTACATTTTTACCATCTATTTTTGTACCTCTTGTGGGTCTCGTTTTCCCTGCTGTAACAATGGCAGCACTTTTCTTATATATTGAAAAAGAGCAAGTAAGCTAAAAACAACGCTGTGTTTCTTCTATTTTTAGAAAAGCACAGGGTAGGCGCAAATGCTTCCAGATAACGCTAGGGTTATCTGTTTTTTCAATTTTTTATTATTTACCTCAACTCGTGGAGTTTAATCTATGAATCTTGAATTAATTGGTCAACTCGTAAGTGTTGCTCTTATTGTTGGCGCAGGTCCAATCGTAGTAGCTGCTCTTTACGTTCGCGGCGGAAACCTTTAATATTAAATCAAAGTTATGTCTTTATCTGATACACAAGTTTTTGTTGCACTCTTTGTTGCTCTAATTACAGGGCTTCTTTCAGTGCGTCTTGGAACGCAACTCTATAAGTAATGTATCCGTTACATGGAGATTTGTTCTCGTGTAATTATGCGTATGCGAAAGCATACGGCTTGCTTTTGCTTCGTGGAATTCTCTACGGGGCAAAAAAAGGTAAGCAACTTCGGTTGAAAAACTAATTAAAAGATTTACAGACAAAAAAGCCCGTTGTTTAAACGAGGAAGATTTGGTACTCTATCCATTAAAGCATATCGGAGTGTAGCGCAGTTTGGTAGCGTACGTCGTTTGGGACGATGTGGTCGCAGGTTCGAATCCTGTCACTCCGAGCTTGAAAAGAACCATAGGATCACGTGTCCTTCTATTTCTTTGCTTTTCAAAGCGTCCTTAGTTCAGTTGGTAGAACGTAGGTCTCCAAAACCTGATGTCGTAGGTTCAAGTCCTACAGGGCGTGTTTATTCAAAAAAAATCGAATCAATTCACTAGACTTCGATTGTATCAAATCTGGAGAGATGACTGAGTGGCCGAAAGTACTTCATTGCTAATGAAGCGTACAAGTAATTGTACCAAGGGTTCGAATCCCTTTCTCTCCGAGTCAAAATAGATAAAGCTTTTTTTATACTTTTTTGCTGTTCCCCTTGACGCTTATGGCGAATTTTAGATATGCTATCGACTATAGATATATGCGTGGCGACGGTTTACACGTTCTTTTTACGTTTTTTTTTTAACGTTGAGAACTCTAGATGCGTCACTCGTTTATAAGAAATAAAGATGTCGTATTCATTGGACCTCACTATCGTAACAGGAGATTATTATGACTCGAGTAAAACGAGGCAATGTAGCCCGTAAAAGTCGCAATAAAATTTTAGAGTTAAACCGTGGATACCGTGGTTCGCATTCCACATTATTCCGCACGGCTAACCAACGCACATTAAAAGCACTTACAACATCATATGATGGTCGTCGTAAGAAAAAACGTGACTTCCGTCAATTATGGATTAAGCGTATTAATGGAGCAGTTCGTACACTTGGATCTGTAACATACAGTAAATTCATGCATAAAATGAAGAAAAACCAAGTAAACTTAAACCGTAAAATGTTATCCCAACTTGTAATTTTAGACCCAGCTGGGTTTGAACCATTAATGAAATACGAGTAATTCTTAACACATTACAAAAAATTGAAAAAAAAAGACATGGACCTTTTTCTTTTTGTCTATATGATACTCAAATAGAAAGTTGCATATAGACAGAAGTTTTGCTATTGTTCCTACATACACGGAGAGGTGTCAGAGTGGTTGAATGTCTTGGTCTTGAAAACCAACGTAGCGCAAGTTACCGTGGGTTCAAATCCCACTCTCTCCGAGCAGATAACTATGTCACGTGAAAACGTGACATATTAATATAAATTTAAAAAAATTAAATATAACTCATTTCAATACGTAGAAAGTAAAGCACTACGAACGATGGGACATAACTTCATTTAGCACTGGACTTCCCAAGATCAATGATTCTATCTTGCAATTTAGTGTAATCTATGGTTCAATCTAAACTAAAAAAGTCTTACTCTTCCTTATTCTTAACTTACAAACGACCTCATTGAGGTTTCAAAACAGTCTGTAATTTAAGTTTTCTTTTTTTCTTTTACTCATTCTATATTTATTAACCCTATGAACTCTACACGTCAACGTACGTCGTCGCCAATTCAACCAGGGGAGATCATTACGTATAAAAATGTTGATCTTTTACGTCGTTTTATTACTGACCAAGGTAAAATCCTTCCCCGTCGATTAACTGGTGTTACAGCTAAAGAACAGCGTCAACTTGCGAAATCAATTAAACAAGCACGTATTCTTGGCTTTTTACAGTTCCTTTATAAAGAATAATTTTTACTTATGCCAACGATTCAACAACTTATCCGTTCGCAACGTATTACAAGCGAACGCAAAACAAAATCTCCCGCATTACAATCTTGTCCGCAACGTCGTGGAATTTGTACGCGTGTATATACAACAACACCGAAAAAACCAAACTCAGCACTTCGTAAAGTAGCACGTGTTCGTTTAACAACTGGTGTTGAAGTAACAGCATACATCCCAGGTGTTGGACACAACCTTCAAGAACACTCAGTAGTGTTAGTACGTGGTGGTCGAGTAAAAGACCTTCCAGGAGTGCGTTATCACATTGTTCGTGGATCTCTTGATACAGCAGGTGTAAAAGGTCGTTTACAAAGTCGTTCAAAATACGGTGTAAAACGTCCAAAAGGATAAGTAGCCGAAGTGCCACTTTATCTGTCTAAACATTTTGTTAAAAAAACGTTTAACTTATTTTATTTTTACTTCTTAAATACTATGTCACGCCGAAAAGCAGCCAAAAAACGTCCGGTGGCACCGGATGCGGTATACCAAAGCCGTCTAGTAAGCTTATTAGTAAGTCACTTATTAAAAGCTGGTAAAAAAAGTGTTGCTTCAAGCATTTTTTATGAATCAATGAAAGAAATTGCTGAAACAACATCACAAGATCCACTTGAAGTGTTACGCCAAGCGGTATTAAACATTACACCAAAAGTGGAAGTAAAATCACGCCGTATTGGTGGAGCAACATTACAAGTTCCTATGGAAGTGAAATCAGACCGTGGGACAGCATTAGCACTTCGTTGGCTCTTAACTGCATCACGTGCACGTTCTGGACGTAGCATGGTGAAAAAATTAAGTGCTGAAATTATTGATGCTTCAAACAATACTGGTGGTGCAATCCGAAAACGTGAAGACACTCACCGTATGGCCGAAGCAAACAAAGCATTTGCACATTTCCGTTTCTAATTCATTTAAAAGATAATGTCAGCATTATCTCAATACCAAAATCAAAATCACGTTTTTTACAAAAAGCTTTATGGCACGCGAAAAGTTTGTGCGAACAAAACCGCACGTAAACATTGGAACAATTGGACACGTTGACCACGGAAAAACAACGCTTACAGCAGCAATCACTATGGCAATGTCTGCTATTGGTGGTAGCCAAAAAGGTAAGAACTACGCAGATATTGACTCTTCTCCAGAGGAAAAAGCACGTGGTATTACTATTAACACTGCACACGTAGAATACGAGACAGAAGCTCGTCACTATGCGCACGTAGACTGTCCAGGTCACGCTGACTACGTAAAAAACATGATTACTGGAGCTGCACAAATGGATGGTGCAATTCTCG